>Ga0075163_10000037_pt1 | contig 136719 bp, 118 predicted proteins | sample JI1023141ADNA_FD_71478 | JGI IMG/M metagenome (GOLD analysis project Ga0075163, IMG submission 71478) | Wastewater effluent complex algal communities from Wisconsin, to seasonally profile nutrient transformation and Carbon sequestration -... | ecosystem: Engineered > WWTP > Effluent > Algae...
CACAAAGAAACGCAATCTTATAGTAAAATAAAAAATCAAAGTGCTTATTTTGAGGTTTAATAGGTAACTACTTAACCACTTCTCTTCATTGAAACTCGCAGCCATCGATATCGGCTCCAATGCCATTCGCTTCCAGGTATCCTCTGTTCTTGACAACGGATCAACCATTCTCTTCAAAAAAATGGAATACGTACGCTTTCCGCTTCGACTAGGTCATGACGTATTTGGAAGCAACCGAATCAGTAAAAACAGTATTGAGAAGTTTAAAAAGCTAATGAAGACCTATAAGCTTCTTATTGAGTTGTATGAAGTAGACGACTACATGTTTTGTGCCACCTCAGCCATGCGGGAGTCCGAAAACGGGGAACAGCTGGCGAAAGAAGTCCATGACGAGCTCGGGATCACTATTAATATCATCGATGGTAAGCAGGAAGCTGATTTAATAAATAAAGCAATCCATTCTTACCTTACTGATAAAACGTACCTGCATATTGATGTAGGTGGTGGTAGCACTGAGTTAAACCTCTACACACATGGCAAAAAGATAAAGACACGGTCATTTAAAATAGGCTCTGTAAGGGTGCTCGAACATCATGACTCCCCTGCCGTGTGGCGCGAAATGCAGAAGTGGATCAAGGATAATGTAAAGGAAGCCTATGGTAAGTTGACTTCGGTTGGAACAGGCGGAAACATCAGTAAGATTTTTGAACTATCGGAATTGGAGACAGGCAAGGAAATGTCTTTAAAAAAAGTAAAAGACGTAAAGAAAATGGTAGAGGCACACTCTATTGAAGATAGGATTTACAAGCTACAAATGAACCCCGACCGTGCAGATGTTATCATACCTGCCAGCGACATCTATATTAAAGTGATGGAGTGGGCCAATTCAAAATCCATACTAGTGCCGGAGGTTGGGCTCAAAGATGGTATCATGCTCCACCTGTTCGAACAGAATTCGAAGAAGAAAAAAGTTGAATTTATTAACAAAGAAGATCAATCTCAGGGGCGAAAAACGATACGACTAAAATCGTAGGAGTCTAAAAAAGCCTCACATCCATTACCTTCTCAGGTGTAATTGCGTAAAATTCTTTCTGAATATTAAAGGGCGGTTCCCCGTTCAGCTCTTTAATTACATAAGTACCGTCCTCTTTCATCGAATACGCATTGACATTATCGCGAAGGTTGTAGCGCAATATGTTCATTGCCTGCTTCTTTAACATTTCGGCTTCGAGCAGGAATAAGGATTCAATCCTGCGGTCAAAACTTCTGACCATTGCATCCGCACTACCGATGTAAACTTTGGGATTATCGGCATTGTGGAAATAATAAACACGGGAATGTTCCAGGTATTCGCCTACGATAGAAATAACTTCAATATTTTCACTGAGGCCTGCCCTACCGGGTCGCACGCAGCACATTCCCCTGACAATAAGTTTGATTTTAACACCCGCTTGAGAAGCCAAATAAAGGTTGTCTATGAGTTCTTTATCCTGTATGGAATTCAGTTTGATAACAATTCCTGACGGAATACCATTTCGTGCATTCTCCGCCTCCCGCTGAACAAGGTTACACAGCTGAATACGCATATCACGTGGTGATGTGATCAGATTTTGATAGGCCGTTGGTTGTGAATGCCCTGTGATAACATTAAAAAATTCAGACACATCATTTGCGTACGTCTCATTTGTACTGAGCAAACCAATGTCAGTATAAAGCCGGGATGTTGTCTCATTATAATTTCCGCTGGAGAGATGAACATAGCGATAGACTTTATCGGGTTCATTGCGAACGATGAGCAATAGTTTAGTATGGGTCTTCAGGCTGTTTACTCCATAGATCACAAAGCATCCTGCCTTCTGAAGGCGCTGTGCCTCGCGTAGGTTATTCTCCTCATCAAAGCGGGCCTTGACTTCAAACAAAACAGACACATGCTTACCTGCTTCTGCCGCTTTCAATAGTGCAGCGGTTACCCTGGATTCTTTGGCAACCCTGTAGATTGTTATTTTGATGGAAAGGACAAAGGGATCATCAGCTGCCTTCTCCAACAACTCAAGGACAGGCTCCATTGAATTATAGGGATGATGAAGCAAAATATCTCTCTCCTTGAGTACTTCAAAAAGGTCACGTGTGCCCTGCTCGGGAAATGTCAAAGGCTTTACCGGAGGGCGAAGCTGCGATCGCTTACTCTTAAATTCTCCATGATTGATGATTTGCGTCAGTCCGGTGAGGTCAACAAGGCTGCTTTCCGGAACGTGAATTATATTCAGGTCGTCTAAGTCCCATTGAATTTTAAGCTGGCGTACCATCCATTCATCAGGCTCACCCTGAACCTCGAGCCGCACAACACGTCCTGTTCTTCGTGTTTGCAGTTTGCGTTTAAGTTCTTCCAGAAAGTTGGATTCAATATCCTCACTCTCTTCGAGAGTAAAGTCGCCATTTCTGTTAATCCTAAATAAAATAACACTTGCTATCTCAATGTTTCTAAAGAGCTGATGGATATTGTGCTTGATAATCTCTTCAACCGGCACAAAATTGATAACGCCATCTATGCCCAGAATTTCATAGAACCGTGGGATATTGCTGGGTACTTGAATAAAAGAAGCTTTTCTGTTGTTGATATTCTCGTTAGGCGCCTTGGTAACAACTCCAAAAAGCAGTCTGTTATTTTTAAGCGTTGGAAACGTATGGTAGTTATCAAATACCATCGGGGTTAACATCGGGTAAATGACCCGTTTGAAATAACCATCGACTTTTTCCGCATCGGCAGGCGACAATGATTTATAATCGCAAATACTGAAATTATTTTTTTCGAAGAGTGGCTTTAACTTCTTAAGATAATAATCATGTTGCTCGTGAACGAGTGACTGTATTTGTGAAAGAAGATAACTCCTAAACGGAGCTTCCCTTAAACCGCTGTAGTCAAACCGCTCCTTGCCGTAGTCAAGGTAGTTGTAAAGGCTACCGAGGCGGATTGTACAGAATTCATCTAAGTTAGAGGCTGTTATGCAAAGAAATTTGATACGATCAAAAATACTTCGATCGATATGCTTGGCTTGGTCGAGCACGCGATAGTTGAATTGCAACCAACTTAAATCTCTGCTGATATAGTTGCTCTCAAATATCTGCTTAGATGGATTGCCTGTTGCCGCTACCTTATCAATGCTCTCCATATCAAACCTTATTTGCTTTCTGTTGCCTCAAATTAAGCAAGCAGTATCTCTTAATTGTGTTATTATTAATACGCAATTGCTACTATCTACTAAATATCGATTTTAGCATATTTGGCGTTCTTCTCGATAAAATCCCTTCGGGGAGCAACTTCATCGCCCATGAGCATCGAGAAAAGGTGATCCGCTTCAATAGCTGACTCAACACTTACTCGTTTCAATGTTCTGCGTGTAGGATCCATTGTAGTGGACCAAAGTTGCTCGGGATTCATCTCTCCCAAACCCTTATAACGCTGAACTCCGACACTGTCCTCTTTCCCGTCTTTAGCTAATTCTTTGACAATGATATCCCTCTCCTCTTCTGTCCAGCAATATCGCTCATCTTTGCCTCGCTTCAGAAGGTACAAAGGAGGTAGAGCGATGTACACGTAACCCTGATCAATCAACTCGCGCATATAGCGAAAGAAAAAAGTAAGAATGAGTGTACGGATGTGGCTACCATCTACGTCCGCATCCGTCATGATAACAACTTTATGATATCTTAGTTTTGAGAGATTAAGCGCTTTCTCTCCATCTTCGGTGCCAAAGCTTACACCTAGCGCTGTGATCATATTCTTGATCTCCTCATTCTCATAAATCTTATGTTCCTGGGCTTTCTCAACGTTGAGAATTTTTCCTCGCAAAGGAAGTATCGCTTGAAAGTTTCTATCTCGGCCTTGTTTGGCCGATCCACCTGCTGAATCTCCCTCCACGAGGTACAATTCGGAAATAAAAGGATCCGCACTGGCGCAATCTGCCAATTTACCGGGAAGGCCCGTACCTGAAAGCACATTCTTCCGTTGCACCATCTCTCTGGCCTTACGGGCCGCTATTCTGGCCTGGGCTGCCAGAATCACTTTATTCACGATAACTCGTGCCTCCTTCGGGTTTTCTTCTAAAAAGTTCTGCAGCATTTCACCCACTGCCTGATCGACAGCACCCATCACTTCTGAATTGCCCAGTTTCGTTTTAGTTTGTCCTTCAAATTGAGGCTCTGCAACTTTTACAGAAATAACGGCAGTTAAACCTTCTCTGAAATCATCACCGCTAATGTCCACTTTTGCTTTTTCGAGTAATCCAGACTTATCGGCATAGCCCTTCAATGTGCGTGTAAGTGCACGTCTAAATCCTGCGACATGAGTACCGCCTTCGATCGTGTTTATGTTATTAACATAAGAGACAAGGTTCTCGCTGTACGATGTATTGTAACTCATTGCTACCTGCACGGGTATTTGAGTCTTATCGCTTTCAATATAAATTGGCTGTGGAATAAGTCTCTCGCGGGTTGAATCAATGTACTCTACAAATTCTCTAAGTCCGCCTTCTGATAAGAAGTGATTGGATCGTGGTTCACCCTTATCATCAATTTCTCTTAAGTCCTTAAGATTGATTTTGATTCCCGGGTTAAGAAATGCCAATTCTCGCAAACGAGATGCTACCGTTTCGTAGTTATACTCCGTGATAGCAAATATCTCTTTGTCTGGCTTAAAGTGAACTGTGGTGCCTCTCTTGTCGGACTCACCCACCACCTTAACTGAATATTGTGGAATTCCCTGTTTGTACTCTTGTTCGAAAATTTTCCCTTCACGAAAAACTCTGGCCATAAGAACTTCTGACAATGCATTTACGCAGGAGACACCAACACCATGCAATCCCCCCGATACTTTATAGGTATTCTTATCAAACTTTCCGCCAGCGTGAAGTACGGTCATTACAACTTCAAGAGCGGAACGCTTTTCCTTCTCGTGCATATCCGTAGGTATTCCCCTTCCGTTATCTTCTACCGTCACCGAATTATCGGTGTTAATAGTAACACTGATCGTATCACAATAGCCTGCCAGCGCTTCGTCTATGGAGTTATCAACAACCTCCCAAACAAGATGATGAAGCCCCTTAATACCTGTATCGCCTATATACATTGCAGGCCTTTTTCGTACTGCCTCAAGCCCTTCTAAAACCTGAATATTACTTGCCGAATAATTAGCTTCGTTCTTTGCGTGTTTTTCGCTCATGTTGGATTTTTATAACCGACAAAAATACTATTTTTCAGGCTAGCAATCGCTATCCGAACATCAAAAAAACCCAGAATTTTGATGTAAAAATGCGGTTTTTTGAACTTGAAAAGGCTTGAAAGTAAAAGGCCCCAAATTGGGTTTACAAACTGGCCTCTACTCATGGGTATAGACCAAAAGTCGCGTTGACTGGCATGGAAAAATTAGCCCATCTTTTGGCAGAGTAGCGGGAATAAAATAAGGCTTGACAAGATTACTCGCCAAGCCCCTTTGTATGAATTGATCACTTGTGACCTAGGCCTTAGTCTTAGTGCTTGATGGCTTAGTGGACTTCTTCTTTTTAGGCTTCTTTTCACCATTCTCGCCCAGCAACTGGATTTTTGCTTTCTGCAGTTCAGCTTTCTGAGCTTCACTAACTACAGGGTAACCAAGCTCCAGCTTATTGAATTGATGATAGATCACGGAAGCAATTGCCAGACGTGCATACCATTTGTCATCCGCTGGAATTACAAACCATGGCGCAGTGTCTGTTGAGGTGGCACTAATAGCATCCTCATACGCTTCCTGATACTGATCCCAATAGGCACGCTCCTTCAAATCGCTTAATGAAAACTTCCAGTTTTTGGTAGGATCCTCTATGCGCTCAAGGAAACGCTTCTTCTGTTCTTTCTTTGAAACGTTGAGAAAGAATTTCAAAATGATTGTACCATTGTCCGTCAGGTTTTTTTCAAATCTGCGTATCTGCTTATAACGCGATTCCCAAAAACTTTTATCAATTTTCTTCAGCGAGTCAATGCCCGGAATATTTTCTCCTAATATGTAACTGGGATGAACTCGTGTAACAAGTACGTTTTCGTAATGCGAACGATTATGAATAGCGATTTCGCCCCGCGCAGGCAATGCTAATTCATGTCGCCAGAAAAAATCGTGATCCAACTCGTGCGAATTTGGTGCTTTGAAGCTATGAACCTTTACACCCAGCGGATTGAAACCGGACATGATGTGCTTCACTGCTCCATCTTTTCCGGCTGCATCCATAGCTTGAAACACGATGAGTACGCTATACTTGTTATGAGCGTACAATTCATCCTGAATTTCTGCCAGATGCTTGCGGCTCATTTCAAGAATTTGTTCCGCATCTTGCTTATTGAGAGCCTTGCCTTCGTATTTTGTATCAAAATCCTTGAGCTTTATTTTTTTGTTGGGTCGCACAACAAGGTCTTTAAACCGGATTAATTTTTCATCGGTAAGCATAAATTGTTATTGGTTTATTTCCTAAAGCTAATCCCCATCTTTTAAGGTCAAAATGATTTTTGTCATATTCCCAAATAATCTATGTCCGCCCTTTTGGCCGTTTTAAGGCTCTGGTTCAAATATTAAAAAAAAGCCAATCATCTACCCTTATTTGCGGGGTTTTTTCATTAAATTTCTCTTGCTTACCAAACAACAAGACACCATGAAAACCCAACCCTACTTTTCATTCACCGGTCTATTTTGGCTGGTGTGTTTTTCGTTAACCGCACAAGATGATAAATCAGCTATAAAAGCTGTAATTGAGAAAGAAACTCTTTCTTTTCATAAGGTAGACCACAAGGGTTGGAAGGATTCCTGGCTTCAGGTGCCTTATGCTTATTGGTCTTATTCAGATTCTACGGGTACGAGCTTTGTTGAGGGTTGGGAGGCCATTGATAAGACATTCGATACATACTTCAAAACTCAGGTTGCTGGCCGTCAAATTGATGTTGCCCGTCAGGGCGAGTCTCTTACCATCGAGCGGGCCTGGAAGGAAATACGCATCTACAATAACGGTGCATTTGTCCAGTATATTCAGAAGGTAAATGATAAGCTTATCAATCGTGATGAGACTTCGCAGATTCGTATTCTTGAAAAGAAGGACGGAAAGTGGAGGATCGTCTATGTAGGAATCATTGCTAAATATCCGGCAGAATAATCATGCTGATGTTAGCTCGATTGTTTCTTTCTTTCTCATTTGCCTTAACGTGCCTTGTTGTATTTGGCCAGAGTGATCAGGAAGCAATAAAAGCAGTAATCGCTAAAGAGACTCAATCATTTATGAATGTTGATCGTAAAAACTGGGCGGAGACCTGGCATCAGGCACCGTATTCGTATTGGTCATATTCTGATTCAACGGGCACCAGCCTTGTCGAAGGCTGGGAGACATTGAGCAAAACGTTTGATGAATACTTTAAAACACAAAAACCATCCAAAGGAAAAATCACGAACGAATGGATTGAAGTGAGGGTCTACGGCAATGGAGCTTATGCTCGCTTTATTCAGAAGGTATCTGATGAAATCGACCGGGACGAAACTTCACAGATGAGAGTATTGGAAAAGAAAGATGGTAAATGGAAAGTAGTCTGCGTTGGCGCTATTGCGAAATACCCGCGTTAACTTCGATGATTGCTAGAATTGATTACTACGCAACATCACAAGTGTACAGCCCTCCACTACTTCGATACCCAAACCTTCAGCTTGCTTTTCAAATTCTGGATTTTCAGTTCCGGGATTAAAAATGATTCGTTTTGGCTTCAACTTGAATATGTAGTTATACCATTCTTGCTGGTGCTGCGGCCCGATGTATAATGTAACCGTATCTACTTCCGTCACTTCAGGATTCTTACGAATATCAAGGATTGGTTTACCAAACACTTCTCCCGTCTTAATTCCAATAGGAACAATCTCATGATTATATTCAGTGAGCATGTCCGCAGCTATATAAGCATACCGTGAAGGGTTTGTTGTCGCACCGATGATCACCGTTTTTTTCATAATTATTAGATTCTATTCAGTTTCTCTATTGAAGAGGCAAAATACGTTTTAGCTACAGCTTCAGCGCATCGCTCCCCATCCATAGCGGCAGACACAATACCGCCAGCATAACCTGCTCCTTCTCCGCAGGGAAATAGCCTTTTCACCTGCACATGCTCAAGGGTCTCTTTGTCTCTTGGCACCTTCACCGGAGAGGAAGTTCTACTCTCAACACCAACAAGCTGTGCTTCGTTCGTGAGATAGCCTCGCATTTTCTGTCCAAAATTTTTGAACCCTTGCTGCAAGGCATCGTGTATAAATAATGGCAAGACTTCTTTCATCTCAATGCTTGACAAGCCGGGCTGATAGGAAGTGTCAGCGAGTGAGGACGAAATTTTCTTGTTCATAAAATCGAGCAAACGCTGGGCTGGCGCCTTCTGAGTACCTCCCGCTACTTCGCAAGCATGCCGCTCAATATCGGCTTGAAATTTCATTCCCGCTAACGGTCCATATTTAGCATAGGCTTTAAAATCATTTGCCTCCACCGCTACAACAATGCCTGAGTTAGCGTATTTGGAATCTCTGCGGGAGGGGCTCATGCCATTAACTACAATTTCTCCGGGGGCAGTAGCAGCGGGCACTATAAACCCTCCAGGGCACATACAAAATGAAAAAACACCGCGTTCCCTTCCAGCAATTTTTGCCTGGTGAACGAGTGCATAGGAAGAAGCGGGTAAATATCGTCCTCGATCAACAGAGCAGTGATATTGGATTTTATCAATAAGATTCTGAGGATGCTCTACACGCACGCCCAACGCAAATGGCTTTGCTTCAATAGCAATTTCCTTTTCATGCAATAAGGAAAAAATATCCCTGGCGGAGTGCCCTGTTGCAAGAATCACGGCCTTTGCCTCGATGCTTGCTCCATCTCCTGTCTTCACACCTTTCAGCTCCTCACCGTTTGTTATGAAATCGGTAACTTTTGTATTAAAGTGAATTTCTCCTCCCGCTTCCTTGATGCTTGCTCTCAGTTCCCGAACTAATTGTGGAAGCTTGTTGGTACCAATATGTGGGTGGGCATCGTAAAGAATCTCCTCCATAGCGCCATGTGATACAAGAATCTCCAATATCCTTTTGACATCACCTCTTTTTTTGGATCTCGTATATAGCTTTCCGTCTGAATAAGTTCCTGCACCGCCCTCGCCAAAACAATAGTTTGATTCGGGGTTTACAACATGATCTTTATTAATAGCGGCAATGTCTCTCCTTCGTGACTGGACATCCTTCCCTCGCTCAATGACAATTGGTTTGATTCCTAATTCAATCAATCGAAGGGCGGCAAACAAACCTGCAGGACCAGCTCCTATCACAAGGGCCGGCTCACAATTGGTAACATTTTGATATACTATGGCATTGCCCTTAGATATATGCGCATCGATCGGAATAAGTTCTACTGAGAATTTAACAATTGTTTTTCTTCCGCGGGCATCAATGGATCTCCGCAACGGGTGAATATAGAATTCACTTGGACTTAGCTTAAGGCGACCGAAAATAGCCTGTTTAAAGACAGCCTCTTCAAATGCCTCCTCAGGAGGAAGATCAATTTCAATAATTTTCAAAATGAAAGGTATTTATCCTTTACCGTTATCTACAAAACTATCTCCTTCCTCTGCCATCAAAGGAAATGGAGTAGCCTATATTCAATCCAAATTGGAATGTTTGCGAAAGCTTATTTCTACTGAGTGTATTAAAAACTTCGGAGTAAATCGGCTCAACATCAAACAACCGATAACCCAACCCATAACCAATAAATGCATCCATCGTAAAACCGTCTCCATCATTTCGCTGCATCAACCGAGCTCCGACCAAAATTCCATACTCTGCTTTTTGCTCAGAGGCGCTTGCCGTAACGATCCTTGAGGGTGACTGTGGAAATGATACGTTTGAAAAATATCCTGCATTAGTAAATCGAATTTCTTGTGCAAAGTACCACATTCCTGTTTTGAGCGGATTGTAAAATTTCTGACGAACTGCAATGGCATAACCACGCGTGAATGTTTTGTCTTGAGTAACTTCGGAGTCAGCCGTAAAAAAAGGATCGCGTATTCCTTCAAAAACAAATTCGTGACCTAACCTTTCTTCATTATAAAACTCAACAGCAAAAGGCATACGTCCAAGGAATACCATCATAGGATTGCCTCCGATAATAACTCCATGATACTCTGGGTTTCTTGGCTTAAAGTAAGTGAACCCAGTTGGTCTGGCTTTGGCTTTTGTTGGAGCAACAGCGGTGGTCTTACTGGCAAGCGCCTCAATTTCATTGGCAAGGATGTTGTTCTCATAAAAAGGCTTGTAATAGCCCGAGAGCTTCCCATCTTGCTCATAGAGCTCCCATGTGCCAACTCGTAAGTCATCTTCAATCTGACCTTTAGTCTGAACGGTGCCGGTACTATAGTAGCCATAATAAGTGCCCTTCCCTTTATCAAATTCACACTCGCCTTCTAATTTCCCATCTTCAAGAAAGTATTGCCACCGCCCTTGACTCTTTCCATCCACCAATTGACCTTTCACTTTCAGTTTTCCATTGGGATAATACTCTCTGTATTCACCAGAACCTTTATCGAACGTAGTCTCACTTTTCTTAGAACCATCTTTATTGAACGAACTCCAGTAGCCATTTTTCTTACCACCTACAAACTCACCACTTGCGCTCAGTGTTCCATCTTCAAAATAATAATTCCACTTACCAACTGGCTCATCATTCTCATACATACCGTAAGAAGTAACTTTTCCTGAAGGAAAATAATATTTCCATTCTCCATTCTTCTTTCCACCCGAATAGTCTCCCTCTCCTTCCAACGAACCATCCTCTGCAAAAAATCTCCAACGACCAACGTTACGAGCCCCGGCACGCGGGCCTTCGCCCAAAATTTTGCCTGAATGATAGTACTCGATGTATCGACCATGATCATCTGTGTATTCTATTTCACCGCGCAGGGTGCCATCTTCAAAATAAGTTTTCCATAAACCTGCTCGTTTATTTTCAGTATAGGTTCCGCTTTCCTTTAGATTTCCTCCTTCGTAAAATATTTTCCATTCCCCTTCTTTGTTTTTGCCGTTGATAGTACCCTCCATACTCTTGGCTCCATTCTCATAGAAGTATTCCCACAAACCATAATTTGAATTTTGACGAAGTATACCTCGCATTTTTAGATTGCCGGTTTCAAAATAAAACTGCCAAACTCCGGTAGTTTCATTATTCACGAATTGCCCTTTCGATTCTATGTTTCCGTTAAGGAAATAAGAAATGTAGCGTCCATGAAGAACGTTGCTAATAGTGTCACGGACTTGAAATACTTCTTTGAGGTTTTTCCTGGCTACATCATGATAAGTGTAACGTGTGACTCCTTGCCCCCATAGAAAACAGGGCAGAATGAAAAGAAGTACGCCAAGTAGAAACCTGTTCACAGTGAGATTGTTAGAGAGCCAAAGTTAATAAAATTAGGCCATTCAATGAGCAGTCTTAAAGGCATTTAGCACACCCGCTTTTCCCCACTCTGCCTTCTCCTGATCAGACCACAACTCCGGAAAGAACATTGTTTTTTGAAAACGTGGAGGCAGGTATTTCTGCCAGTTAGTTCCTCCTGTTGCCTTTATGTCCTCAGGATCTTTCTGTAAATATCTTGCGGCTGATTTTAGATGGGCCAGCGGCCACAGCACATTCGCGAGTTGATCAAATTCACGCAAACCTTCTATAACTTCAGGAATATCTTTAAAACCATTCAGGTATATCTTTCTAAGATTCTTATCCCGGTATTTCATTCCCGTCTCGAGAAATAACTGCAAGTATTTTTCTTCAAACTGCCGGAGAGTTAAGGTTTTCTTACCTGATGATAATTCCGTGGCGCCACTTCTCCAATATAATTTTTCCAGCTGCGCATCCAGGTCACTGTACTCCATCAGTGCTTCTCGCTCTCGCACATCAACAAGGTTAATCATATCTGTGGAGCAAATTTCAATAAGTCGATATTGTGCAGATTGAAATCCGCTTGAGGGCAAAAGCGCCATCCTGAATTTTAAAAACTGTTCCTTCTCCAATCCATCTACCATCACTGTGAAGGAATTTTCGAGCTGACGGAAATACCGAACTATTCTGTTGAGCCGATCAAGAAAAAATTTAACATCTAAACTTTGTCTCTCCGCTATTTGCTCTATCTCCAGTAGAATTAGCTTAAAGTATAACTCTGTAATCTGATGATAAATAATAAAAACTTTTTCATCCGGGAATCGTGTCTTCGGATTTTGAAGACTCAATAGCGTATCTAAGTGAATATAATCCCAATACGTAAGGTAGTCTGAATGTAAGAGTCCGTCCAGGTATGAGGACAAATCTTGCCCCATGACATCATACTTTTGCTGGAGTTTATTTAATAGTTCTCCAAGGCCTGGATTTGGTAAAGATTTGTCCATTTTTTTACTAATAAGTTCAGTAAATTTGAAGGTTTAGAAAAGAATAACCAAAAAACGATATGTCACAGAGTTCCACTGCCGAGGTTAAAGCCAAAAAATCACTGAAACAAGACCGTTATGAGCAACCCGACTTCTATTCAATAGACAGTCTGCTCACGGAAGAACATAAACTTATTCGCAGCTCCATTCGCGACTTCGTAAAGAAAGAAATAAGCCCCTACATCGAAGATTGGGCACAGCGTGCCCACTTCCCTTATGAGATTGTAAAGAAGTTTGGCGAAATAGGTGCCTTTGGTCCTACCCTTCCTACAGCGTATGGCTGTGGAGGACTTGATTACATTTCATATGGAATAATCATGCAAGAAATTGAGCGCGGAGATTCCGGCATGCGCTCTACTGCCTCTGTTCAAGGCTCATTGGTGATGTATCCCATTTATAAATTTGGCACAGAAGCACAGCGAAAGAAATACTTGCCTAAACTCGCTTCAGGCGAATGGCTTGGATGCTTCGGACTAACGGAGCCCGACCACGGATCCAACCCTAGTGGTATGGTGACTAATTTCAAAGACATGGGCGATCATTATCTTCTCAATGGAGCAAAGATGTGGATCTCCAACTCCCCAAAAGCCGATGTGGCTGTAGTGTGGGCAAAAAATGAAGCAGGAAGAATCCATGGCCTGATTGTAGAGCGAGGAATGCCCGGATTCACTACGCCTGAGACTCACGGCAAATGGTCGCTACGAGCAAGTACAACAGGCGAATTAGTATTTGACAATGTAAAAGTTCCAAAGGATAATTTGTTGCCAGGCAAAAACGGATTAGGTGCTCCAATGATGTGCCTTGATTCTGCGCGCTATGGCATTGCCTGGGGTGCGCTTGGCGCTGCCATGGATTGTTATGATTCGGCCAGACGATACGCTGCCGAACGAATTCAATTTGGAAAGCCGATTGCCTCTTTCCAATTGCAGCAAAAAAAACTAGCTGAAATGCTGACGGAAATTACGAAGGCCCAACTGCTAAACTGGCGACTTGGAACGTTGATGAATGAAGGGAAAGCCACCACGCCTCAGATATCATTGGCAAAGCGAAATAATGTTGCCCTTGCGCTTGACATCGCGCGTGAGGCCCGACAAATGCATGGTGGAATGGGTATTACTGGAGAGTATCCAATTATGCGCCATATGATGAATCTTGAATCGGTAGTCACTTATGAAGGGACTCATGACATTCACTTATTGATATTGGGAAATCAGATCACTGGCATTCCGGCTTTCGTTTAATCTTAAACAACCACAATGAAAAAATCATACTTGATTGTTCTGATGTTAACTGTCTTAATGTCAGCATTTACTTCATGTAAGAATGATGATAATGACATAGGAACCGTGTTCACCATAAAGATTAGTCCAGATTATTCGCCAGATCCAGCTGAGGCGGACTATTTTTTTGCCAGCGACAGTTTGGGTAATGTACTTGACACAAAATTGATCGAGATCGGCAAAGATGTGAACCTAACTATAAACAAGCCGCTGAATAAAATAAATTTAACTCTTTGCAGGCTTTTTAAAACCGAAGCGCAAGAAGCGCACACCATATCTACTTTTTTAAATGTACCAATTGATCAATCCATTAATTTTGCTTCTATTGCTAAAGGCCCGCCTGCCCCAATTGGCTCAGCAAAAATTACGATTTCGAATTTCACAGGAATAATTAATTCATTGATCATTTCTAATGGTTATGACAACGATGCAGCACTCAATGGCTACGTCAATTCGCAAGAATTGAATAATAAGATCCTTAAAACAGAGATAAATTTAGTTCAAAACAACTCCGAGATCGTCCTTAACGGACTAAGGAAATCGGCCACTGGATATGATCCTGTATATTTTAGCTTGAAAGGAGTAAACACTGGTGATGACATTAGTATTGATTATGACAATTTCCTGGCCTATCCTAAAAAACTTGAAGTTAACTTGACCGGCTTTCTAAGTGGCTCCATAATGGGGTTTAAAGGGCAGGAAAAAAATGAAGGACACTGGCTCCATACAATGTCCAATGTACTTTCACTTCCATTCTTAGGGTACCTTGATGGGTACAATAATTACCTGACCTCGATCGCATCATACGAAACCAAACCTTCTGTATCGTATACGAAGTTCGGGGGCATCCCCACTTCTATCAACCTTTCAAAGCCCTCGGTAAACATTATTTCGGAAGGTTTAAACAATTTCAATTATTCTTTTTCCGAGCCTTATACCTATAGAAGAAGTTTCTGGTTCTATGATGAAAATTCCAATTATTTCTCGTGGTTCGTTCATGGAGAAAAATCAAATCAAAAAGTAGCGCTTCCAGAGGAAATTTTAAATAAGTATAATTTTCTTCCGGTTGACAAGTTGAAATATGGAGGCTCTACCTTCACCAAATGCATCGATGGCTCATACGATGGCCATATTAAAGAGTACTTTACCGGAGACAGAACCAATTACGAGTTCTATCGCTATAGTGGTTTTTAGACATTGAAAATAATAACCATTCTGGGCGCGCGCCCTCAATTTGTAAAGGCAGCTACCGTTTCGCGTGAGCTAAAGAAAGCTGGCATCAATGAAGTGATCATTCATACCGGTCAGCATTTCGATGCTAATATGTCGCAGGTTTTTTTTGATGAGATGGAGATACCAGCTCCACACTATAATCTGGAGATACAAGGGCTCACTCATGGCGCCATGACAGGCAGGATGATTGAAAAGATCGAGGAGGTCTTACTTAACGAAAAACCGGAATTTGTTTTAGTCTATGGCGATACAAATTCTACACTGGCAGGTGCATTGGGCGCAGCCAAACTTCATATACCAATAGCTCATGTAGAAGCAGGTCTTAGAAGCTTTGAAATGACAATGCCAGAAGAGATCAATCGAATTGTGACAGACCGCATCAGCAATGTCCTCTTTTGTCCTACTCATACAGCTATAAACAATCTTGAGAAAGAGGGCTTCAAAAATTTTGATTGTAAGATCATACATTCCGGAGACGTCATGTACGATGCGGTCTTGTATTATCAGAAAAAAATAAAGACAAATTCAACAATCATTCAAGAGGAAAATTTGGGTAACAAGAATTTTGTTCTTGCCACCATTCATCGGGCAGAGAACACAAATAATCCCAAACGGTTAGGGGAAATATGTAATGCCCTGAATCAGATCAGCAAAGAAATTCAAATTGTTCTTCCGCTGCATCCGCGAACTAGAGCCATCCTGAAAGATCAAAACCTTAAACTCGACATTAAGGTTATTGACCCTGTTGGCTACTTTGATATGCTTGCACTCCTCGAAGGCTGCAGCCTTGTGATGACAGACAGTGGTGGCTTACAAAAAGAAGCCTATTTCTTTAACAAATATTGCGTCACACTACGCGACCAAACCGAATGGGTTGAATTAGTTGATGCCGGAGCGAATACGCTCGTAGGGGCAGATAGCAACACCATTTTAAATGGATTTCATAAAGCGATGGCAAGTAAAGTTGTCGCTCAAAATAATCTTTATGGAAAAGGAAGGGCTTCTGAACTGATTGCCAAAACACTGCTTTCATTGCAAAAGTAAAATTTCAATCCTCAATGTACGCGGTCAACGTAATGCGTTGAACGGGATTTCTTGGGTCATTGGAATAAATTGTGACTGCCTTCTGCTGCGTCCCTGCTCTACCCTCGGATTTAAGTTGAATTTTAAGAATGGCTTCACCATTTACAGGTATTTTTTTCTGACTCAAGGTGAACGATAAGCATTTACAATTAGGCTGTATTGCACGAATGGCTAGTTCTTTTTTGCCGGTATTTTTTATTACAACTTCCTTCTCCAGGCTTATTCCTTTTTTCGCTCTCCCAAGATCAATGGCATTAGCATCCAAAAGTAGTATGGGGGCTAGTTTTAGCTCCTCCGCCCCGAGAGGTGGAAAATATTCTTCTACTGTGGCATAAACAGGAAATGACTTTCGGGGTTGATCAACATCATCCGTAACGATCTCGATGTTATCAGTAATAAAACCATATTCACCACGACCCTGTGCGTCAAACGAAATTCTTACTTTTTTCTCTTCTCTTGGTTTTATCACTTCCGGCAACTGTACTTTAATCTGGGCAGGGCTTACTGATTTTTCAAAACGAATTGCCTTGTCGCCTCCATTATAAATTGAAAATTCCTTCGACTGAATAGCCTTGTTCAAGTACACTCTCCCAAGATTAAACGAATTAAACTTAAGTCTTAAGTTTCCGTTAGCGGCCGGAAAGTTTTTTGATGATGCTTCAATTGCTCCGCTCTTGACTTGTCCTTTGATTTGAAGTATCACAGGGTTGACATCAAAATCGGTAGTTACAGTAAGTGACTTATTGAAATAACCCGGCCTGCCATGCGGATCAAAGCTCACTTTTACAAATCCTGATTTTCCCTGGGCGATGGGCTGTTGGGTCCAGCCAGGAGTAGTGCATCCACAGGAAGCCTGAACAGAAACGATTTTAAGAGTACGACCACTATTGTTAATGAATGTAAATTCAAACTCTGCGTTGCCGTCTTCTTCCGCTATTTCGCCAAAGTCATGAATCTTCTCTGCAAAGACAATGGGCTCCACCTGCTGTCCAAACGTGGGCAGGCTCGCCAGCATACAAATAAAAATTAGTGCTCTCATAGAATTATCACGCAAAAGTAAGCGGAAATACACTAACCCTGTTTTACTTTGCAAAACTATGTCAAGAATTTTAACCGGAATCCAAAGCAGTGGTCGTCCTCACCTGGGTAATTTATTGGGCGCCATAATCCCAGCTATTAAACTTTCTCAGCAACCCGGTAATGAGTCGTTCTTTTTTATAGCGGACTTGCATTCGCTAACAACAATTAAAGAAGCTAGTGTGCGGAAAGAGAATATTAAGGCTGTAGCAGCCGCATGGCTTGCTTTTGGTTTTGATACCGAGCGTAATGTACTCTATCGACAAAGTCGGATTCCTGAAGTTTGTGAGCTTACCTGGTACCTGGATTGTTTTACACCGTTCCCAATGCTAGCCAATGCTCATTCTTTTAAAGACAAGTCTGACAGGCTTTCCGATGTGAATGCAGGGCTTTTCACATATCCAGTGCTAATGACTGCAGATATTATACTTTACGATGCCAATTTTGTACCCGTTGGAAAAGATCAACGGCAGCATGTAGAAATGGCCCGCGATATCGCATCAGGATTTAATAATCAATATGGAGAAACTTTTGTTATTCCTGAGGCCAGGATTGAAGAGGCTGTGATGACCATACCCGGCACTGATGGCGAAAAGATGAGTAAATCCTATGGAAACTTCATCGACATCTTTCTTCCCGATAAAGAGTTGTTAAAACAAGTGAAGACCATCGTCACTGATAGCACTCCGGTAGAGGCGCCAAAGAATCCGGATACTGACAATGTATTCGCTATTTATAAATTAATAGCATCAGATGAGCAGACAGCAGCGTTAAGAAGTAACTATCTGGCTGGAAATTTTGGCTACGGTCATGCCAAGCAGGCGCTTTTTGATCTTATTATTTCCAAATTTGCCAAAGAACGCGAGGCCTTCAATTATTATATGAATAATCCAGATGAATTGGAGAAGAAACTCCTGATAGGTGAAGCGAAAGCAAGAACTATTGCCAATCAGGTAATTGAAAAAGTGAGGAGAAAGCTCGGCTTCAGCTAACTACTTGGCTGTCCAAATCACCTGCTGAATATCTTTTCCTATATTCAGCATCACACGAACGGGATTGGGTACGATAACAAGTTTTGTGTCTTTGCCCGGATACTTATCCAATTCTACATAAACTCCTTCTGTAGTGGCTACTGTAAATTCTTTTTTGTTGTTTACCTGATAGACTTTACCAATATAGGCAATTGGATAAAGTACATCGGTATCCGGACAATGCTCATCATGAATGGTCTGCAGAACTTCCTCCATATACTCACCATGAACGTCCTGAAAAGCATCCTCAAGATCGTGAAGTTCTTCTTCCAGATCATCATATTTAGGATTGTTGTAATCCATTTTTTGCAACTCCATTCTTTTTTTGACGATGTCCTGTAAGGCCTTATCAAGGGCTTTTAAATCCATGGCTTTAAATTTTGTCAAGATTATAGAAATGCTGCCTATTTTAAAAATAAAAAGATCAGAATACCTAATTTTGCTGGTATAAACAATATTACCATGGAGCAGGACTTCTTGCCGCTGAAAGGCACCGATTACATTGAATTCTATGTTGGTAATGCAAAGCAGGCTTCGCTCTTCTACCAGCATTGCTTCGGCTTTGAACTTGTGGCCTACGCAGGTCCGGAGACGGGCGTGCGCAACCAGACATCGTACGTTATTCAGCAGAATAAAATACGCTTTGTGCTCACCAGTTCCCTTATCCCCGATTCAGCTATTAGTGAACATGTGAAAAAACATGGTGATGGCGTGAAAGTATTGGCTCTATGGGTAGATGATGCTACTCAGTCATTTAAAGAAACAACCCTGCGTGGTGCAGTTGCCGCGAGTGAACCAAAAACATTAAAAGACGAATTTGGAGAAGTTGTTGTATCCTCCATCAAAACATACGGAGAAACGCTTCATACTTTTGTTGAAAGAAAGAATTATAGAGGTGCCTTCCTTCCTGGCTTCAAGGCTGTAAAAAATAATTTGACGCCTAAGCCAATTGGTCTGAAGTACGTGGATCACTGCGTTGGCAATGTAGAACTTGGGCAAATGAATACCTGGGTAGATTTCTACGAACAAGTCATGGGATTCAAATTACTTCTCACCTTTGACGACAAGGATATCTCTACCGAATACAGTGCGCTAATGTCAAAAGTCGTTTCGAACGGAAATGGCTACATCAAATTTCCCATCAACGAGCCCGCCAAAGGAAAGAAGAAATCGCAAATAGAAGAGTATCTTGACTTCTACAAAGGGCCTGGCGTTCAACACATCGCCATTGCTACCGATGATATCATAGAAACTGTTTCTGAGCTAAGGAAGAGAGGAGTTGAATTTCTTTATGTACCCGAAGTTTATTATGAAGATGTCCTTGATCGTGTGGGACACATCAATGAAGATTTTCAGCAACTAAAAAAGCAAAACATTTTAATTGATCGAGATGAAGAAGGCTATCTCCTGCAAATTTTTACAAAGCCGGTTCAGGATCGCCCCACTCTTTTCTTTGAAATCATTGAACGCAACGGAGCCAAATCTTTCGGCAAAGGGAACTTCAAGGCTTTGTTTGAATCTATAGAACGCGAGCAGGAATTAAGAGGAAATTTATAGTTTGAAGAAGAAAGGTCATGATCTGCATCCTCACAGATCATGACCTACATTTCTCTATCTTTTAAAAATAAACCGGGTAATAAAAATACCGGTGCCATCTCCTTTACCTGCGTCACTTTCAACTCCGCTGGTTACAAAAAGCAACTGCCAACCTTCTTTAGCCATTTCGGTAATTTTCGAAGTAATCACCGCATCATTTGAAGCAATATTTTGGAAATTAATACCCGCCAGACTGTAGAAGTTCAGAAGCTTAGTTTCATCAAAAGCATTAATTTTTACATCATCTCTTTTAATGTCTCCCTGATCGCTTTTATGTCCGTCAGTTCTGGACGTTGTAAGACTCTTGTAATCAGCCTGCTCCTTTGGTTCTGTCATTCGAGAACGGCCAATGCCACCCGGCACGATGGACTCAACTGTAGTTACCACTCGATATTCCTGAGCGAATGTCAGTGTGGTTGCTAACATGATAAAGAAAATAGTCATCGAATTCTTTAGTTTCATACGTTTTTGGTTTATGGTTGCTTCTAATTTGTAAATTTATGGCCTGCCAGTATAACGGTAATGGAGAAGTAAGGTTTTATCATTGAAACGTATTAGTTTTTTACTATGAGCGAGTTAATTACGATTGCAACGACCAATGCTAACCGGTGGCTTAGCAGCAATATTGATCCGGCCTCAAAGGATGAAATCCAATCCATGCTATCCAATTCTGACAAAAAAGAATTGATAGACAACTTCTACAAAAATCTGGAGTTCGGTACCGGTGGGCTCCGGGGAATTATGGGCGTTGGACCCAATTGCATGAATAAGTACACTATTGGAAGTGCAACTCAGGGGCTTGCCAATTACCTATTGAAGCAATTTCCAAACAGGGAGATTAAAGTTGCCATAGCACACGATTGCCGAAACAATAGCAAGTTCTTTGCACAAATCACGGCCGATGTGTTCTCAGCGAATGGAATAATCGTATTTATTTTTCCGGATCTCCGCCCAACTCCCCTTCTCTCTTTTGCCATACGTCACCTCCATTGCGATTCGGGTGTGGTCATCACGGCCTCACACAATCCAAAGGAATATAATGGCTATAAGGCCTATTGGTCAGATGGCGCTCAACTGGTGCCGCCTCATGACAAAAATGTAATTGCAGAGGTAAATTCAATTTCAAGCTTCGATCAAATAAAGTTTACCGCAAACCCATCCAGAATCAAAACCATTGGTGCCGAACTTGAAGATGCCTACTATAGGGAGGTGAACATGCTCATTCCAAAAAAGGAGAGCATCTTAAAGCAATCATCAATTTCGCTCGTTTATTCCAGCTTGCATGGTTCTGGCATCACGATGGTACCTGAAGCGCTAAAGCGACTTGGTTTCGCCAATGTGACGGTAGTGGAGGAGCAAAGAAACCCTGATGGTAATTTTCCCACTGTTCAATCGCCCAATCCTGAAGAACATTCGGCCATGAAACTGGCATTACTAAAAGCGAAGGAGCTTAATGCGGAGCTAGTGATGGCCACCGATCCAGATGCTGATCGTGTTGGGATTGGCATCAAAGATGACGAAAACATTTTCTTTCTATTAAACGGCAATCAAGCTTTTAGCCTGATGATGTGGTTTATTTTGAAGAACCTGAAAGAAACACAAGGAACCTATATCGCCAAGACAATTGTCACCACTGAACTGATAGATACTATGGCGAAGCACTTTGGGGTAACGTGCTACAATACACTCACAGGCTTTAAATACATTGCTGAGCTAATGGGCGAACTTGAGAACAAGAAGAAATTTGTTGCCGCAGGCGAAGAAAGTTATGGATACATGGTTGGCGACTTTGTTCGCGATAAAGATGCCGTCTCTGCCTGTGCTTTTTTTAGCGCTATGGCCGCAGCTGCTAAGGATGAAAATCAAACACTCTACAGTTGGCTTCTTCAAATGTATGTTGATTTTGATTTGTATAAGGAAGGGCTAGTCAATCTTACAAGAAAAGGAGCAGAAGGTGAGCAGCAAATCAAGGCCATGATGACTCGATTCCGAACCAATCCGCCTGTAAAATTAGGAGGACTAAAGGTTGTCAGAGTATTAGACTACAAATCACGAGAGGAAAAAAATCTCATTACTATGGTTACTTCCGCCATCCAACTCCCCTCCTCCGATGTTCTTCAATTCTATTGTGAAGATGCAAGCAAAATATCAGTTCGCCCTTCCGGAACGGAGCCCAAGATTAAGTTTTACATCAGCGTGAAAGCAAAACTTAATTCGAAAGAGGATTTCAAAAAAATGAACCAGCAACTCGATGAGAAAATAAAGGCTATTGAAAACGACATTATCCAATGAACCACTTTCTTGAATCTTCTTCCAAAATCCTGCTTCGCGATCTTGACAAACTTGAAAAGGAAATTTCGCTTTACCCAACACTGAATTCCTTGTGGGAGATACAGGGCGATATAAAAAATTCAGGTGGTAATTTATGCCTCCATCTCTGTGGCAACCTCCAACATTTCATTGGCGCTATTTTGGGGAACTCGGGATATGTTCGTAACCGCGAGAGAGAATTCAGTTTGACCGGTCTCTCCGCCAAAGACCTTGTCCGTGAAATTATTACTACCAAAGAGTCAGTCAAACATGCATTGACTAAAGTAGATCCATCGCTGCTTGACAAAAATTATCCTATTCCAGTGTTTGACGAGCCAATGACTACCATGTACTTTCTCATCCACCTGACCGCTCACCTTGAGTATCATTTAGGGCAGATTAATTACCATCGCAGGTTAGTTTCAAACTAAAACGGTCGGACTTGGGGGTGGGCAACCAGCCTACTATCTTTGCACTTTAGCTATGAAGAAAGTCGCATTTTATACTCTTGGCTGCAAGCTCAACTATTCGGAGACATCCACAATCTCACGACAGTTTGAAGAGAAAGGGTATAGAAAAGTTGATTTTAATGACACCCCTGACATCTTTATCATTAACACCTGTTCTGTTACAGAAAATGCAGATAAGAAATGCCATAAGCTCGTGCGTGAAGCCAGGGCCATTTCACCAAACGGATACATTGCTATTATCGGCTGCTATGCTCAACTAAAACCCAAAGAAATTTCTGAAATACCGGGTGTAGATGCGGTGCTCGGAGCGGCAGAGAAATTTAGATTGATTGAGCTTCTTGATGGATTTATCCGCACTGAACGGCCTCAGGTACACGCTTCTTCCATTGAAGTCGTCAATGATTTTAATACTTCCTATTCTCTGATTGACCGAACCCGTACATTTCTCAAGGTACAGGACGGATGTGATTACTCTTGTTCGTTCTGTACAATACCCTTAGCGCGTGGAGGCAGTCGAAGTGACAGCATTGAAAACGTTCTAAAAAATGCTCGTAAAATCGGCCAGACAGAGGTAAAGGAAATTGTGCTAACGGGAGTAAACACTGGTGATTTTGGTCTTCAAAATGGAGAACGGGTGGCTAAATTCATTGATTTGATCAAAGAGCTTGATACTGTAGAAGGTATAGAAAGGTTTAGGATATCTTCTATCGAACCCAACCTGCTTAGCGATGAGATCATAGAGTTTGTCGCTGCTTCAAGTAAGTTTGTTCCCCATTTTCATATACCCCTTCAATCAGGTTCTAATAAGATTCTAAAGTTGATGCGCAGGCGTTATCAGCGAGAGCTTTACGCCCATCGTGTCGAAAAGATCAAATCCCTTATGCCTGATTGCTGCATTGGGGTAGATGTTATTGTTGGCTTCCCTGGAGAAACAAAAGCAGATTTTCTTGAGACTTACGAGTTTCTTAATCAGTTGAATATCTCTTACTTACATGTATTCACGTATTCGGAAAGAGATAATACGCCAGCGATTGAAATGCCTGACCCAGTACCTCTAGATCAGCGTCATGAAAGGTCAAGGATGCTGCATATTTTATCAGATAAGAAACGTAGGGCCTTCTATCAAGATAACTGCGGAAAGTCAGCTTCTGTTTTGTTTGAAAATGATTTAGAGGACGGGATGATGCACGGCTTCACCTCAAATTATGTTCGCGTAGCCGCGAAATATGACCCACTCCTTATCAACGAAATCAAGAAAGTAAAATTAACAGATATCAACAGCAAAGGGCTTATGATGGCTGAGGACTACGAAGGGGTTCTGATTCAATGAAAATACCTAAACTACATTTTCATTAAAAAGTCATTTTAGTCTGATTATCAAGATATTATAACACCATCTTTGATTTCTATTCTACGATCTGCCATTTCGGCAAATTCAGTATTGTGGGTTACTATCACAAAGGTATAGCCCAATTCAGCACGGAGTTTAAAAAATAGACGATGAAGTTCGGACGCATTCTTTGAATCAAGATTCCCGCTCGGTTCATCGGCAAAAACGATATCCGGAGAATTAATTAAAGCCCTAGCCACAGCCGCCCGTTGTTGCTCCCCCCCTGACATTTCCGATGGCTTATGGTTCATCCGCTCAGTTATTCCAAGAATGTCAAGAAGTTCTTCCGCCCGCTTTCTTACAGCCTTATCATCCCTCTTACCGATCAAGCCTGGGATCATTACATTCTCAATGGCAGAGAATTCCGGCAGGAGATTGTGGAATTGAAATACAAAGCCGATGTGCGTGTTCCTAAATTGAGCTAGCCTGGCAGATGACTGACTTGAGACTTCGGTATCTCTGATAATGACCTTCCCTGCATCTGGCGTGTCGAGCGTCCCAAGAATGTGAAGCAAGGAACTCTTCCCGGCCCCGGAAGCTCCTACAATTACTACCACCTCTCCCTTAGCTACATTCACATCCACCCCCTTCAATACCTGAAGAGCCCCGTAGCTCTTCTTCAATCCTTCTGCTTTTAACATTTCCTAAGTTTTTAATTCTTGAAATAAAGGTTTAAAAAAAGTAGCTTGCTTCCTAAATTATTACGCATGAACATCCACGAATATCAGGCTAAAGACCTTCTTAAAAAATTTGGAGTTGCCATTCAACGCGGTATCGTAGCCGATACGCCTGATAAGGCTGTTGCCGCTGCCAAAGAGTTGCAGGCTGAAACGGGTAGCAAGTGGTTTGTTGTCAAATCGCAGATTCATGCCGGAGGTCGAGGAAAAGGCGTAATTAAAGAAACCGGCTCTAAAGGCGTGGTACTTTCCAAGAGCTTCGATGAAGTGTTTGAAAAGTCTAAAGCCATCCTGGGCGGAATTCTTGTTACCCATCAGACCGGTCCTGCCGGAAAGAAAGTCAATAAAGTGCTCATTACCGAAGATGTCTATTATCCCGGTAAGTCCGAGCCTAAGGAATTTTATATGAGTATTCTTCTTGACCGGGCAACGAGCAAACCGGTGATTATGGCCTCCACCGAAGGCGGAATGAATATTGAAGAAGTCGCAGCCGCCACGCCAGAAAAAATTATTAAAGAGTGGATTAACCCAGCCATAGGCCTTCAAGGTTTCCAAGCCAGGAAGGTTGCCTTCGCTTTGAGCTTGGAAGGAACTGCTTTTAAGGAGATGGTAAAATTTATTCACTCCCTCTATGCTGCCTACATGGGATTGGATGCATCTATGTTTGAAATAAACCCGGTATTAAAAACCTCCGATGACAGGGTTATCGCTGTGGATGGTAAGGTAAATCTTGATGATAACGCACTGTATCGCCATAAAGACCTTGAAGAACTTCGTGACCTTGCCGAAGAAGACCCATTGGAAGTTGAAGCAAGCAAATCTGGTCTCAACTATGTAAAGCTTGACGGAAATGTTGGCTGCATGGTGAATGGTGCCGGATTGGCCATGGCCACTATGGACATCATCAAAATCTCCGGAGGTGAGCCTGCCAATTTTCTGGATGTGGGTGGTGGGGCTAATGCGGAGACTGTTGAGGCTGGATTCAGAATTATCCTCAAAGATCCCAATGTGAAAGCCATTCTAATCAATATTTTTGGAGGCATCGTTCGTTGCGACCGCGTAGCTAGTGGCGTTGTAGAAGCGTATAAGAAGGTTGGCAACATCCCCGTACCTATCATTGTTAGATTGCAGGGAACCAATGCAGAAGAGGGTGCCAAAATCATCCAGAATTCAGGATTAAAGGTGTTTTCTGCCATCCTTTTAAAAGATGCTGCTCAGAAAATCAAGGAAGTTTTAGCCTAAAGAGGTGGTTTCCTTTCTGTTGTATTTTTTATTAACTTTCAGGGGATTTTTTTGATCTATGCGGAGACTATTTCTCATTACGGTACTTTTTACTTCGTTCCAATGGGTAACGGCTCAAAGCTTCTATTCCTTGCGGAGAGAGCGTTCACTAATATTGACAGCTGGAACCGGTACTTCAACCTATTTTGGTGAGTTGGCCAATGATGGTGATTACATTGATGCCAAGCCTAATATTACTGCAGGCCTTCAGTATTACATTACCAACCGAATTAATGTAAGGGCAGAAGGTATATGGTTTCAACTTTCAGGATCAGATGCTAAAGCAGACCCAACCGGGGAACTGGGAAGAAAACCACGAAACTTATCTTTTAAATCAAATTGTGCTGAATTTAATCTTACCGGATCCATTAGTCTTTATGGCAATGGGAATAGGTATTACCGAAGACCTAGTTTTAACGTCTACGGTTTTGGAGGAATTGGATTGCTCTACTTCAACCCTACCACCGAATATCAAGGTAATAAGGTAGCATTGCAACCGCTACAAACTGAGTTAGTAAGCTATAGTAAGGCAGGAATCGTGTTCCCTCTTGGTATTGGAGTTCGATTAAAATTAACTCCCTATATGAATCTTGCCATCGAAGGAGGTTATCGGAAATCCTTTACCGATTATCTCGATGATGTGAGCACAGTTCACAATGATGCCTCCAAGTTTTCCGACCCCCTTGCTGCTGCGCTTTCTGACCGCAGGCCAGAAATCGGATTACCGCTTGCTACTGACGGCTACATCAGGGGAAACCCTTCCAATAAGGATGGGTATATGCTTTTGAGTTTTAAGCTTGAATACTATCTCCCCAGCAATTTTCAACTTGGAGGAGGAGGTAGTAAGAAAAAGCCCAGCTATAATCAACGCAGGAAAAGTCCTACTTATCGCTACAATAAGCGGGGCGGCATCAAACGCTAATCAGAGTTACGCTTTATCCAATACTTCGTAGCGGGAATAATTGCTTTTGTATTCAGGTACCAACTCCTTCATCAACGTCACCATCTTCAACTCATTCCTATCGTTGATTAAATCATTGAATAGCTCTACATATTTATTTATCTCTATATAAGAATACTCCTGAACTTGCGCTATCATGATCTTATGATGGTGTGTCGGGATGGTATTCTCTGATTTTGTAAGAAGTTCTTCGTAGAGTTTTTCTCCTTCACGCAGTCCCGTAAACACAATATTCATGTCCCGTTCGGGATCCAGACCCGACAGGCGAATCATTTTCTTAGCCAGGTCTAATATTTTAATCGACTTACCCATGTCGAAAATGAATATCTCCCCTCCTTTGCCCATTGTTCCGGCTTCAATCACCAATTGGCATGCTTCCGGGATGGTCATGAAAAAACGAGAGACTTCCGGGTGCGTTACGGTAATTGGCCCTCCCATCTTAATCTGTTTCGTAAATAACGGGATAACCGAACCACTTGAACCCAATACATTTCCAAAGCGTGTGGTAACAAAGATTGTTCTCGCTATCGCCTTCCCCTGCATGTAGTTGTTTAATGACTGCACATAGATTTCAGCAATCCGCTTGGAGCATCCCATCACGTTGGTTGGGTTCACTGCCTTGTCCGTGGAGATCATGACAAACTTGATGGCTTTGAATTCAATGGCAAGGTCAGCTACCGTCTTTGTACCCAGGATATTGCATGACACCGCTTCAGATGGATTGCTCTCCATCACCGGCACGTGCTTGTAGGCAGCTGCATGATAAATGATTTCGGGGTGGTGATCTTTGAATATCGTGGTCAGCCTTTCCTTGTTGGTAATATCAGCAAGATAAAGCGCTATCTTCGTTACTCCTGAATGCAGCTTCAACTCGCGTTCCATTTCATAGAGTGCGGACTCGGCCTGGTCGACCAATATTAATGAATCTGGGTTATAGTGAAGTACTTGCCTGACCAACTCGCTCCCGATAGAACCTGCCGCACCAGTAATCAAAACCCGCTTGCCCTTGATGTCCGACTCTACATTTTCATTCCTTATCTTAATCGACTCGCGGCCCAATAAATCCTCTATGTTCACTTCCTTTATCTGATTAAAACTAAGCTCTCCCCTTACCCACTTCTCTACCGGTGGCACCGATCTCACTTTTACCTGATTTTTAATACATATATCTACCACTTCATTTTTGCGTTCCAATGATATTTCCTTTGCAGTAAAGATCAGTTCATCAACATTCAGCTCCTTCAACAATTCATCAAGGCCCTTGGTATCTGCATCGTATATTTTAGCACCATCAAGTACCTTTCCAATCTTGTTTCTATCATCCTCTAAGTAGCCTGCTATCCGCATACGAGGTGTGGAATCGATGACATGGCGGGTAATAATTCCAGTCTGCCCTGCGCCAAAAATGACCACACTGGATTTTTTAAGAATTGCATTCTTATAGTATGTGAAAATATATTTAACCAGCAGGCGGTAATTGAACAGGAAGAGGAAAGAACAGAGTGAACTGATCAATACTACGGAATAGGGAATAATATTGATTTTAAGATTGTAGTAAATGATAATATCCACTGAGCAGACCAACAGTGTATTTAACGCCACCATGTAAATAATCCGTGCACCATCCTGAATACCTGTGTAGCGAATAATTCCTTTGTAGCTATTCGTGACCAATACTGCTACGAGGCCGCAGGCCACATAAAGTAGCGTGCCGTGTGGTAGTCTGTTACCGAGTATTTCGGATACGGAAAAATTAAAACGCAGAAAGTAGCCTATGATACATGAGAATGCAACGATAGTCAAATCAAGGGCAATGATGACCCAGCGGGGAAGTATTTTTAGGTTACGAATTGTCTTCGTAAGCACAGGCTAAAGATTTTTTGATTTCTCCCTTACACCCAAAAGGCGTTTAACACCCAGGGCACCACCCAGCCCTATCAATATTTCAATACCAGTAATCGGTACAGGAGGACCACCACCAGGATTTCCTCCGCCACCACCGCCCGGAGGTCCGCCAGGACCCACGCCAGGTTGGGCCTGACTCACATAGCTTAACAAGCTAAGCAAAAGGCATAAAAAAAGGTTTCTATTAAAATGAGCCATAAAGCGAATTGAGCTAACCTATTAATACTTAATTACCTTCTCCGAAAATACTTTCCCTTTACTATAACCTTTCAGCATGTAAAGACCTGGAGTTACACTCCCTAAATCAACCTTTCCTCTTGTAATGCCATTTGACTTTTTCAAATCGATCGACTTCTGGACGATAATCCCATTGCTATTTATTATTTCAACATTTTCAACGTCCTCTGAATTGATCTCAATTTGTAAATCGCCCGAGGTCGGGACAGGAAAACAAAATACCTGAACTTCCTTTTCGCGACCTTCTAAAAGCTGATCAGGAGAAGTGCTCAAATAGAAACGATCTGAAGCTAGTTTAGCATGTGCCACTGTAATATCAAAATTATAGATGGCTCCTGAAATTACTTTCTCATACTTGTTCAGATAAGTATCCACCAAAAAGTAATCTTCCAGTTCGCTTGAGTTACCTTCGGTGGTGAAGGAGAATTCATAATTACCTTCATTTTTGATTTTTACATATAACGGAATATTTTGATCATTTTTTTTCTGGACATAGAATCCGTACTTAACATCTTTCACTATAAAGGACATTGCGATAGGTTCAAATCCTAACTCTGGTTTAAAACCATCACGAGCATTTTTATTGGTGGAACCAGCAAACAAAAATATGTCATCTGTTGATGGCCCATCGGACGATCGAAGAGAAATTTTGAGACGATCGGCTGGGTTGCTACTTGTTCTGTAATATGAGGCTGTTGTTGATGCCGATTTTGCAGCTTCATTGATTTGAAGAGAAGCAGTAGGAGATGAGGTGTACACCCAAAATCCTTGGCCTGACGCAATCTCACCATTCAGAGGGCCAGATAATGTTCCCGTAGTACTTGCAAAGTCTTTATAGCGCCAAGAAGCGCCTACCACATCGTATACATACACATAATCATTGATGTTGGTTTTTGTCCAACCCGCAGTGACGCTTTGATCCCAAAGGATGGCCGAAGGGTAAGGATTTCCTACCAGGTTCCATCCATCGGCTGTTGGTTGTGAATTATTCGTGAATGTAATTGACGTTGAGTTAGGTGGGTTAGTTACAACACCCAAGTTGATCGTACCACTATTTACAGCACCGGTAAAGGTTACCGTTGTAGGTGATACTCCATTCCACATATACGCATCATAGCCTGCCCCGGGAACAAACGTGCTGGACGTTGATGTTATCCAAGATTGATAGCCAGCTGTTATTAAACCAGTATCTGCTTCCCTATAATACCTGACATTGTGGCCATCGTTATCACAACCTGTACATGGATATGAAGTACCCGTAAACCCACCGGTTACCGGAAAACTTGCAATTGGCGTAGAGGCCTGAAGCTGCCCCACCGTAGCACCAGAAACCGGACTAGAAATAAACCTATCCGTATTATCAGCTGCTCCAAAAAAACGCTGCACCGATACGTTTCCATTAAACGTTATTCCAGTTAAATCTCCAATGCTGGCTGCATGATTTTCCGCTGTTGAAAGCAACGTGAGATTTCCATTAGCGTTAAAAGTTGATCCGGCACCAAATGTTAATCTACCATTAAGTCGCTGTGGTGAACTGATCGTAAAACCACCCGTATTGGAAACGACCATATCATTAAATATTGCATTTGAACTGCCTGAGATAGAACGAGCCACTGCACCTCCATTGAAAGAAATGGACCCGCCACTGTGGGTAAATGTTCCGTTATTAACCCAATTTCCAGCCACGTTGTGAGTGAATGCTCCTGCCGTAAATGTGGTACCCGCACCGATCGTCATATTGCCGCCTATCGTCAGTCCCACAGCTCCTGTTATAGACACCGTTCCACTTAGCGTAAAGTTACCGGTAATAGCTGTAGTGCCTACCGCCAAAGTTTTAGCACCACTACCTGATAGACCTAAGTTTACATAGTTGCCAATATTAATGGTTTGAGGAGCTGCCGCAGTATAGTTTACAGTATTCGTACCGGCTGTTGCCGTCATATTTGTGATCGTGCTTGTGCCACCGATGTTCAAGGTAACGCCCACCCCAGCGCCTTGAATAATTCCATTACCTGCCAAGGCTGTGTTCACAGTAAGAACCCCGTTATTTGTTAACACGGTTGGTGCTGTTACCGTGATGTTGCGAATGCTTAGCGTGCCACCAATCGTCTGGGAGGCCGTGGTATTAAATGTATGAAGTCCTGTTCCATCCGTAAACGTTCCGCCATTGTTCGTAATACCACCCTGGAATGTGATGGCTTCATTTGCTGTGTTACTCCATGTACCACCATTGGCAATTGTAACTAACCCTGTGAATGTCTTGGTCCCTGTTGCTGAGTTAATTAGCAGGGTTCCACTCGTTCCTCCTCCCACCGTTGTAGTGCCGGCAATGGCCAAAGTGAATGCACCAACCGTAAACGTTACACCATTACCAATCGATAAGTTGCCTAGGATGGTAGTATTCGCATTTAAGGATTTATTTGCGCTTCCTGATAATGTTAAATTCCTGTATGAAAGTGCCTCCACCGTTTGGGTTGACGTTCCATTATACTCCACGGTGCTTCCCGCGAAAGCGGTCAACGTTCCGTTTGCGGAACTAAACATTGCACCGGCAACTCTCAACATACCAGCGCCAGAAAAACTGACAGTGCTACTTGGTCCAATACCCACTACATCTCCGGTTACGTTGGCTGCACCACTAGAAATAGTTACCTGATGACCGGCCGTTCCGCCTGTCGTTGTAAATAGAATATCACCAGCAGCCAAGGTCCCCTGTCCCACATTTAACGTATTTGATCCCCCTGTAAAGGTCCTCGGAATTGTGACTACTCCTGAAACCGTTAAGCTCGCACCCAAGACGTCAATTGTCACGATATTTGTTACGCTCGTCCCTGGGTCAAAAGACAAATCGCTACACGATTGCGCGCCTGATACTGTAACTGTTCTTGTTCCTGCTGTTGTCCTGCCAATAAAAACAAAGTCATTGACCCCCGGGAAGGTACCCGTATTGATCCCACTGCCAAACCCAACAGTTGACCACGTAGCTGGCGAATTCCATGCTCCATCAGCAATTGAATAATAGTTATTACCACTAGCAGCAATTGTTATCTCACCTGTACTTGTGCTTAAGAAGTAGGTGTCATTGGTAGAGGCTGGTGGTGAGGTTGATGCTGTTCCTCCCCAAATTCCGTTGGTTGACTGAAGTATGCCATTTAAAGCTAATGTGTTAGCTGTGTGTGTTGTAATGGATCCCAAATCTGCATATGCCGGGGGAGTAATAGATAATCCACCTGTAAGGGTTATTGATGAGGCAAAAACCTTGGCGCCAGAGCCGGATAAAATTACATCTTCAAAAGAACTGGATCCGCCTGTAATCGTCTGCGTACCAGCTCTGTTAAAATTTATTGTACTTCCCGCGCCTGTAAAGGTTCCATTATTCGTCCAATCACCCCCCACATTATGAACGAATGACCCGGCAGTAAATGATGCTAGGCCCGCACCAATGACAACGTTGCCACCGATCGTCAACCCAATGACGGCTGTTGCAGACGCTGTGTCACTTATATCCAAATTACCAGCGATTGATGTAGTCCCAACTGCAAGAGTCTTAGCTGACGTTCCAGATAGTCCAAGGTTTACGTAGTTTACATTCTTAATTATCTGTACAGCTCCGGTTCCGGTATAGTTAACGGTGTTAGTCCCGGCAGTAGCAGTCATACTTGTTATTGTGCTTGTGCCACCAATGTTAAGAGTTGCCGAAGGTCCTTGCGTAATTCCGCCTGTACCTATCAGGGCTGTGTTTACCGTTAAGGTACCGTTATTTGTTAAGACAGTTGGTGCTGTCACAGTAACGCTCCGAATGCTGACCGCAACCGTGCCACCAATTGCCTGAGAGGCTGTGGTGTTAAATGTGTGAACTCCTGTACCATCCGTGAACGTTCCTCCATTGTTGGTGAGGCCGCCCTGAAATGTAATAGCTTCATTCGCAGTGTTGCTCCATGTACCACCATTAGCAATTGTAACGGCACCCGTAAATGTCTTTGTTCCTGTCGTAGAGTTAATCAATATTGTGCCACTAGTTCCTCCCCCTACCGTTGTTGTGCCGGTTACGCCCAACGTGAATGCACCCACTGTAAACGTTACACCGTTTCCAATTGACAAATTCCCTCCAACGGTGACAGTGTTTGCCAAGGTCTTGGTACCACTTCCCGACAAGGTAAGGTTGTTATAATTTAATGCCTGGACAGTTTGACCCGACCCTATATATTCAAACGTGCCTGAGCCAGCGGTAAACGTACCACTGCCGGCCGCAAACATCGATCCTCCAACCTGAAGCAGTCCGGTTCCGAATGATATTGTACTACTTGTTCCTACCCCCGTCACATTACCGCTAACCGTTGTAGTTCCAGCCGTTAACGTCATTTGTTGGCCTCCCGCGTTTGCCGGTCCAGTAAAATCAATATCTCCTGCCGTCAGACTGCCCCCCGAAACCGTTAGATTGTTTGAGCCTGATGTAACAGTTCGAGGAATCGTTATTGCTTCAGTAACGGCCAGGCTGCCTGAATTGATCGTTAACGTATTTGTCACGGCTGTGCCTGCATCAAAAAATAATGCCTTACAGGCTTCGACTGAAGAAACTGTTACGGACCTGCCGCCACCAATAAAAACAAAGTCATTCAGACCAGGAGGGCCAGCATTATCAACGCCACCAAAGCCAGTACTAGACCACGTGAGATTTGAATTCCAGGGACCATCTGCCTTAGAATAAAAGTTATTGCCACCCGTACCAATTGTTATCCGTCCGTTGCCCGAGTTATCTACAAAGTAAACTGTGTTATTGTTAGTGGCTCCAGAATAGCCCCATGTGCCGGGACTTGATTGGAGTACACCACCTAATGTTAATGTATTAGCAGAATGTGTATTGATGATTCCCAAATCTGCCACAACACCCGTATTGATCGACAATCCACCAGTGATAGCCGTTTGTACTCCAAAAATCTTAGTACCGGAACCAGCCAATATCAGGTCATTGAAAGTAGTTGTTGTAGCGCCAGAAATAGTTTGCCCACCAGCCAGATTAAAATTAATGGTACTTCCAGCGCCCACGAATCCCAACGCTCCGTTATCATTTGTCCAATTACCGGCCACATTGTGAACGAATGCGCCCGCAGTAAATGAAGAGGTTTCTATAATACTTACATTACCACCAATTGTTAATCCAATAACACCCGTAGTTGTAGCTGCTCCACTTAATCTAAGATTTCCAGCGATTGATGTTGTCCCAACTGCAAGAGTCTTAGCTGCCGTTCCAGATAGCCCAAGGTTTACGTAGTTTACATTCTTCACTGTTTGTGCGGCTCCGGTATAATTAACTGTGTTGGTTCCGGCAGTAGCAGTCATACTTGTTATGGTGCTTGTGCCACCGATGTTCAGGGTTGCGGAAGGTCCTTGCGTAATTCCGCCTGTACCTATCAGAGCGGTGTTTACCGTTAAGGTACCGTTATTGGTAAGCACCACTCCTGTCACCGTCATACTTGGTATGATGAAGAGGGTACCCGTCAATGTCTGAGAGTTTGTATTAAACGTATGCACTCCTGTGCCCGCTGTAAACGATCCACTGTTATTAATGCCGCCCTGGAAAGTTACCGCCTCGTTGCCGGGGTTATTCCACGTGCCTCCACTGGCAATTGTAACCAGGCCTATAAACGTTTTGGTATTTGTATTATTAGTTATGGATAGTGTTCCGCCAGAAGCCACATTTGTAGTTCCGGTAACTACAAGCTGAAATCCTCCGACCGCAAAGGTTGCATTACCATTAATTGCCAAATTACCGGTCATGGTAAAGCTATTTGCCATTGTCTTCGTAAGGCTACCCGACAATGTCAGGTTTCTGTATACGTGTGCCTCAACCGATTGGGCGGCCGCTCCATTATATTCCACTGTTCCGGCACCTGCTGATAAAGTTCCATTTGCAGCACTATAAAATGCACCGCCTAATCGTAGCAACCCCGTGCCAGAAAAACTAATCGTACTGCTTGGCCCTATGCCTGTTACATTACCCGTTACTGTGGCTGTTCCTGTTGATATGGTCATCTGATGAGCTGCTCCACTTGGTGTGGAGGTGAAAGCTATGGATCCAGCCGCCAAAGCTCCTGCGCCAACGTTCATTGTGTTTGAACCCGATGTAACTGTTTGAGGTATTGTGACAGCACCTGAAACTGTTAAGCTATTTCCTGAATTGATGGTTACGTTATTAATCACACTAGTACCCGCATCAAATGTTAATGCGGTACAAGATTCCGTTCCTGCGACCGTCACCGTTTTACCTCCACCTATGAATACAAAATCGGCTGCGCCAGGAGTGCTGGCTGCTGCTGCACCACCAAAACCAGTCGTTGACCATGTTGTATTGGTATTCCAGTTACCGGTTGCCCTTGAATAGTAGTTGAAGGCTCCGGTTGCAACCGTTATGCGACCAGTGCCACTGAAAAATGTATTATCTATGTTAGCTGCGGCTGGTAGTGATGAGACATTTCCCCACGTGCCAGCCACCTTAATGAGTCCACCCGTTATCAGCGAATTGGCTGTATAGGTATTTGGGTCAGTCAGGTTCGCAGACACACCGGTATTTATCGTAAGAACATCCGATATAGCTACCGTTGTTGCGCTTAAAGTCTTGCTACCAGATCCTCCCAGCGTTACTTTTTCAAAAGTGGTAGAGCCTCCCGCAATATTTTGGGTTGTTCCATTAAAATTAATTGTACTTCCTGTTCCTATAAAACCTAACGCTCCAACATTATTCGTGAAGTTACCTGCGATGTTATGTGTAAATGCACCGGCCGTTAACGCAGCATTACCTGAAATGGTGACATCACCACCTATCGTTAGTCCAATAACCCCGGTGGTTGTAGCAAACCCGCTTAAGCTTAAATTTCCAGCGATTGACGTGGTAGCTACGTTAAGATTTTTGGGAATGGGAATGGCACCGCTAGCCGATAACCCTAAGTTTACATAATTCACATTCTTAACGGTCTGGGCCGCTGCTCCTGTGTAATTGACCGTATTGCCACTTGTTGTGGCCGTCATGTTGGTGATAGTAGAAGTGCCTCCGATATTAAGAACAGCATTTGTGCCTTGTGTTAAACGACCTGTTCCTGAGAGAGCATTGCTTACCGTTAACGTATTATTATCAAAGTTCGTTAAGACTACTGCAGCGCCCGTCACCGTTACACCTGGCAGTGTGAAATTACCTGTAAGTGTCTGTGAGTTGGTATTGAATGTATAAACTGCTGTTGTGCCGCCATTAAACGTCCCATTATTCGTGATCCCTCCACGAAAGGTAGCCGCGCGAGTCGTGTTTGTCCACGTGGCACCACTACTAATCGTAACGAGGCCTATAAACAGCTTTGCCCCTGCAGCGGTAACGCTGAATGTTGTTCCGCTTCCTATAGTAAGTTCTGCATTTACCGTAATCACACCAGCTGATTTCGTTCCACCTCCGGATGTATTCAAAATATGGTACGTAGTGGCTTTTATGGTTTGATTGCCAGCTCCGGTAAAATTTACCGTATTGGGATTGGCTGTTGCCGTTAAAGTGGTGATTGTTGACAAGCCGCCAATGCTAAGAATGGCATTTGAACCCTGAGTTAAAGATCCGGTACCCAATAAGTCTGTTGTTATTGTTAAGTTCGAATTATTGATGACAACCGCACCAGCGGCAACGGAAATTGAATTAGAGGTGAAGGGGGCATCTACAGTTAAGGTGAAGCCTGCCCCTACAACCACATCATCTCCGGGTAATGGAAGCGTTCCACCAGGCCATGGTGCATTCGGAGTTGTTGAACTCCAACTGCCGCTTCCAGTTGTGGTAATAGTTGCCGCATCTAGTGTGCCGGCAACAAGCAGCAGTGAACCTACAAGAATTAGTTTATTATTGGCTCTAATAAAAGAGGAAGAGACATAGGAAATGAAACGAACTGGCAACTGCAAATATTTATCCATACTGTTAATCCTAATTTACAAAGCTAACAATTTTGCTTAGTTTAAACTACACTTAATGCCTTGTATATCTTGGATGTAACCTCTCCTTTTTTAGCGAATCAGGAAACCTATTTCTGATCTATACAGAGTCTGACGTATCCTTATTGATCACGAAGGTAATCTGCGATTCAGGCATTCAACTCATTGATTATCTGAATTTTAATGAAAACTGGTCTAACTACTCATCTTGGAAGTGACGACACCTATAATCACTTTGGCCAGAGTCTAAAGATATCCTCCCATTGGGGATTCGATACTTGATTTGTGGGCTTTGAAATAATGCAGGTGTAGAAGTTAAGGCCCCACCCCCTCCACGAACATCAGTTCACGGTGCTTCTCGACCCTTCTTTGGAGGCGACCGTTAGGGCAAATCCCAATAATATCTGGGCTCCAAAGTAGCAACGCTTAAAAAATAGTACAATTTCCAAAGCTTGGCTCAGTTTGGGGGCACCAGTTATCTGAACTATCGACAGACGGCTCCTACGGAGCATACTTGTCTCCTAACGGTAGTCTCCGGACGAGAGTGGAAGTCGATGCGCTATTGCAGTCTATTTCTTTTACAAACTCTTCACGCTTTTATGGCTATTTTTTTTTGATAAAGTAAACCACCTAACAAGATCATCATTAAAAGAGGATTGACGATCAGGCGGTGGATAAACGAAAGCAGCGGGGAAGAGATTTCAGAATCACCTTCCATGGTAAGTTTCAGAACCAGATAGAAAGGCAGCACAATTAATAGCTCCACCAAGAAAACGATTGACGCCAAAGCCAACTCTTTTTTACTATTGAAAATGGCCAAAAATAAAATGATGCAAAGTGTGTCGTTCAAAAACAATCGGCCAAACCGATTGAGAATAAAAGGGAGGTACTGTATATCTGAAGGAGCAAGCCACAACCAGTTGCGCTGAAAAATATACAGCAACGCCATTAGTCCCACTGCTCCAACGCCCAGCAGCCATCTACTCCACTTGTGCTTTTCGGCTATGATCATTTTCTATTCCGTTGAATTTTGAAACCCAAAGCCACCACAGTACCACTACCACCAAATAAAGAATTGCCGTAAAGAAATACTTGTGCATATAGTAAAAATAAATCGAATGATCTTTTGCCTGCTGAAACAATAGTATGATTCTGGCGAGATTAAAAATATGGATGATGAGCAAGCCTGTACATGCAAACATAATCGTGTGCTTCACCGTTCTCTGATAGGCCACCAGAAATGCCAGAAATACGATGACCACATTTATTCCATTGCATCCTTCGAAGATATTTACAATGGTATCGTTTGTTGATTTTTCAAGAAGAGAAATTGTTGCTTTGTCCGGGCTTACTATCGCCTGCACGGGAGTGCCCGACATAGTAATGATGACGCTCACCTGATTCGCGATCCAACGTGTCACCGGATCACTTTGGGGATAGTAGTGATTGATGTAGATTCCATAGATCACATTTCCCAAGATATATATACTCAGGAATTTAAATAAAAAAAGTAATGCGGGTTTGAATTCTTTAAGCATGAGGAGAGAATAGAATATCAAAGTCAGCAATTAAAGTTAGAAGTTGAGACTGGAGTATCTGATTTGTTTACAGCGGGGATGCCCATAAGTTTAGCATTATCTCCAAAGCTTTTAGTCACTACAGCACCCGCACCCACAACACTATACTCTCCTATCGTTATCCCTTGTAAAATTCTGGCCCCTGACCCGATCAAACATTTTTTTCCGATTTTCACATTCCCCGAAATACTGCATTGTGGCATCACGGAGGTAAACTCTGCGATGATTACATCATGACCGATCGTGGTTGCCAAATTGATGATCACGAAATCTTTTACTGTACTACCTGTGGTCATGATAACTCCCGCAGTGATGATGCACCCCATGCCAATCCGATTGGATGAATGCCCTACATTAGCCGCAGGGTGTATCAACGTTGGGAACGACAGTTTCTTATTCGTCAGTGAGGCAGCCAAGCGTTGCCTTGTGGAAGGATCTGCCACTGCAATTACTACCGCGAGCGATTCTCTTATTTCGTTCAATGAACTGACACTGCCCACTACTTTTTTACCCTGCACAATTGTTCCGAGCTTTACTCCATCATCGTAAAAACCAAGTAAGTTCCAGGAGGGCATCTGTTCTACCATCCATGCTGTCTCTCTCCCGAAACCTCCCGCTCCCACGATTACCAGATCCGTCATGAATTATTCTAATGATTTAAGGACTTGAGATTTTTGATTATTGGCGACTGAAACTTAAAGTTACTATAAACATTGAAAGATTCGAAGAGCTACCTCTGTGGCGAAGGTATACTTGAGAATTGCAAAGGCAATTAGCGCGTCCAAAAGAATGCTCCTCTTCTAAGAAAAGAAGCCCTGCTTAGATTCAAAATCTAATTAGCTAATTGTTTCTTTATGATGGATACTACGCGACTCAAATCCTCCGTGATTAAATTGCTTCCCGAAGGCAGGCATAAGCCGTTTTCGAAAAGCCTGTCGCTTACTCCTGAACCATAGTAAGGGGCATCCTTGAATACTGGCTGTTTGTGCATTGGCTTCCAAAGGGGACGGCTTTCAATTCCTTCCTCTGCCAGTTTTTTTTTAATGTACAACGGATCAACCGTTGTTCTGAAAAGTATCGTTGTCAGCCACCTGCTGGAGAAAAAACCCGATGGCTCCTCCAGAAACCCAACATCGTCAGATTGTAACAAGACTTTGTATTGTTCAAATGTCGACCTTCTGTTGCTCACCATCGAACTTACCTCTCCGCTATGAGCGAGGCCACAGGCAGCATTTAGGGGACTCATCCGGTAATTATAACCAATTTCCTTATGCTCATAAAAGGGTAACGATTCTCTTGCCTGCGAGGCCCAAAACTTAACCTTTTCATAGATAGCGCGCGATTTGGTTAATAAGGCACCGCCACCAAATGTCGTGAATGACTTATTGTTATTGAATGATAGTATACCAACATCACCTATGCTACCCAACGCCTGTCTATGGTAATTTCCTCCTAACGCCTCAGCAGCGTCTTCAACAATGGGCACACCAAAGTTCTTTGAGATCATAGATATTTCATCCATTTTGGCAGGCATCCCATACCCGTGGACAACGATCATGGCCTTAGGCAACTTGCCCTTTGCAGAAAAATCTTTAAGGCATTTTTCTAGGAGGTCAGGATCTAAATTCCAGGTGGTTTCTTCGCTGTCAATAAAAATTGGATTTGCACTCAAGTAAAGAATAGGATTGACGGAACCCACATAGGTAAAGGTTGATACTGGAACTTTATCACCCTCTGTTACACCAAGCGCCTTGAGTGCCATGTGAATCGCTGCCGTGCCGGAATTCAAGGCGACCACGTAAGGGCTTGATGTGAATTCTCCAATTCTGTTTTCAAATTCGTTAATGATCGCTTCATGAGGCTCTCCTTCAAATCTCTGCAGCACTCTGGAAAGTTCTGCGGAATCAATTGAAGAATATGATAGCGGAATCCGAAAACGGTTCATAATGTATTGTTTCAGTTGCCCTGAAATTTCTCTTCCTTCAAGGACCTGTCCTTTTTAAAAGATAAAAGTAACACAATGGTCTTTAAAAGAATGATCACATCGAGTTTAAACGAAACATGATCCACATAATAGCTGTCCAGTTCAAATTTCCTTTGCCACGAAATAGAATGACGGCCATTTACCTGTGCCCAACCGGTGATGCCTGGCAACACCTTGTGTCTTTTTTTCTGATCTTCATTCATCAGCTCAAGATACTCCACGGGTAATGGTCGTGGGCCAATAAGAGACATATCGCCCCTCAGTACGTTCCATACTTGAGGAAGTTCGTCTAGAGAAAGATAGCGTAACACCTCACCCAATAAGAAGCTTTTCTTTTCTGTTGAATTATTCAAATCAACCAATGATCTGAATTTTACCAGCAAAAAAGGTTGTTGGTTCTTTCCAATTCTCTTTTGAAAGAAAAAAACAGGGAACTGGAAAGACAATACAAATAAAAGAATAATCAATACTACTAGCCACCCAAATAGAATGATCCCTAACAGGGAAGAAAAAATATCGAACAATCTTTTAAAGTGGACAGAATAGATCATGCATTCAATTGGCCAATTGGATTCTCCTGGTCAACAAAATTCTAACTAGCAAATACAAACAGAAAAAAGCTATAGCTAATGCCATAGGAGGAATGTTTTGCTGCTGAGGAAGGCTCACAAACAATACTACATTAAACACTGCCTGAATAGCGCCATATAGTAACGAAACAACCAGGTGAGACCATTTTAATTCGTTAGAAAGATATTGAAATAGATGTGTGCGGTGTGGCTTGAAAATATTCTCCTTTCTTCTCAAACGAAAGATGATCGTAACGATAGAATCTGTGCCATACACCAGGAAAAGCAAAGGCCACAAAAAATTATGGGTTACGTAAATCAATTGAATGAGAAGAAATATCAACACAAACGCTATTGTTACGCTACCCACATCACCCGCAAAACATCGTGCATTCTTTCTAAAATTAAAAAATAAAAAAATCAACACAGCTATTGAAACAACAACTATTAATGATATATCCGTAAATGAAACATAGCTGGTCTGGATGTAGGCAAATGAGACCAAGCTAACCAAGGCATACACCCCAGTTATCCCATTAATGCCATCCATAAAATTAAATGCATTCAATGCTCCAACGCATACTACCACCGCCATCACCAGCAAATAAACAGGCCAGTTGAGCGGCCACATTTGTATAAACAAAAGCAATACGGCTATTAATTGAACCAAAAAGCGACCCAATGGATTAAGCGAAATAACATCATCCAGAAAGCTGATCACCGCAATAGCAAAAGCCCCCACCACAAACCATGGCCATAAAAACTCATGCGTGCAAAACCAAATCAACACCGACACAATAAAGATCACGCCACCACCTCGAATAGCATGGTTCACATGTGAGCTTCGGTCGTTAGGCCTATCGATAATACTGTATCGCATCGCTATTCTAAAGTAGACTAACTCTATCATCAACAAGATCAGGGCTACCCCTAAAAAATAAAGATTTGATTTACTTTCCATTAAAGGATTTAATTGTTTTTCGTAAGCCTTCGTACATCTCTAGAGGCAATGGTAAAGGAATATACTGACTTATTTTTTTATTTGAAACCAACATGTTCTCAGTCAATTTATTGAGCATGGCTCGCTTACCAACTACGGAAAATAACAATCGGATCACGCCAACTGGCAGATTCCAAACGCTGGGTGTTTTACCTACCTCCCTTGCTATCAGTATATAAAGATCCCTGGTAGATATGTATCCGTCATCCGACAGATGGAAAATGCCAGATGGAATACCCTTTTCCATAAAGGACTGGATAATGAAGTTGAGATTATCCATGCTTAAGAATGACCGCTTATTCTGAAAGGAACCAAACGGAAAAGGCAAACCTGTTTTAGCGTATCGGTATAAGAGATTAAGGTTACCTTTATTCCCCTGGCCATGAATCATACAAGGCCTAAGGATATAGGCACGCTTCCCTGGATCTAATTGAACAGACTGGATATATTCTTCGGCCTTTTGTTTAGATTTTCCATAGGCCGTAACAGGTGCGGGTGCTATTGTTTCCGTTACCGGAACGGATGATGTATCTGCTGCCGCTTTGATGGAGCTAAGAAAAATAAATTTCGTTGCCTTTGACTTGACAAACACATCAAACACGTTACATGTGTTTTGGAAATTCACCCGATCATAATCTTCAGGCTGATAGGTATTGCTCAAGTCGTGAGCTATACCTGCCAGATGAATAACGATATCAATACGCAGTTCATCCAATATCTCAGTTGTGCATGTTGAAATCATTTCAATCTCACCCGTCTTAGGTTTTGAATTCCGGCCATGGCCAAAAATTAATAAGCCTTCCTGATTACTGAAATGCCGGACCAGGTTTGATCCAACAAACCCTGAGACGCCCGTGATCAGAATTCTTTTCATTGAAATGTGAAAAGTTCGAAAATTTTCATGAAATATTTTGAATATACTTTCAACACATTGGTCTTGATTCCATTCTCGTGACAACCGCGAATGATTTCATTATTTAAGATGACGTTACTCATCAGATTTCTGGAACTCACTCCTCCCCTTCTCATTTTTACCATGGTTAGCGAAAGATAACGGTACTTCAATTTATGAACATACAAAAACCGAATAAGAAGCTCATAATCGGCTGCAATCTTATAATCTGTTTTAAATAATCCGAATTGCTCATAATACTTTCGTTTTATGAAAACTGTAGGATGCGCTGGCATAAAGCCCCACGCAAATCTATCTGGGTCCCATTTGGCAGAAGAATACTTCCGAACAACCTTGTCCAGATTTTCAGGATCAACAAAGTCAAGATCACCAAAAACCACATCAACAGACGGATCTAAGAATGCATCCGATACCCTGGAAAGTATTTGATTATTGGCATAAAAATCATCGGAGTTTAAAATCCCAACTACCTCTCCAGTTGCCATTTTGATAGCTTTGTTCATGGCATCATAAATGCCTTTGTCTGGCTCGCTGATCCACTTGCTGATGAATGAGTCATGTGACTTTATGATTTCCACCGTTCCATCGGTGGAGTTACCGTCTACAACGATGTATTCTATGTGATTGTAGTCTTGTGAGCGAATGGATTCAATGGTGTCGTTGATTGTTGTCGCTGAATTAAAAGAAACCGTAAGCAGTGAAAATTTCATCTTTCAATCAAACAATTCTCTAATACAAGCATGTCCATTTGTGTTCTCAAAAAACAATCTAATGCTTCAGCCGGGGTGTTCACTATTGGCTCGTTTTCATTAAACGATGTATTTACTAAAATAGGAACGCCCGTTTTTTTTCTGAACTTTCCTATCAAAGCATGATAGCGAGGCGAAACCTCTTTCGTTACTGTCTGTAGCCTTCCTGTTCCATCCACATGTGTTACTGCGGGAATTTCTGCTTGCTTATTTTTCTTTATCGGAAGCACTTTCTCCATAAACGGAGCATCTTGTACATTTTCAAAGTAATCGCCAACATATTCTTTTAGGATAGAAGGGGCAAACGGGCGAAAACTTTCTCTCCTTTTAATTTTAGAATTGAGTAAGTCCTTTGCTTTAGCATTTCTGGGATCTGCAATGATAGACCGAGCGCCAAGTGCCCGTGGACCAAACTCAGCACGTCCACTAAACCAACCTACTACACCAGGTTCAATTAGTTTATCAACAATCTTATCATAAAGTGCGTCATCATCCAGGAACTGATAGGCAATGTTCTGCTTTTTTAGAAATAATTCTATTTCTGCATTTGAAAATTTACTTCCTGTATAGGCGCTATAAACGACTGGACTTCTTTCCTGTTTTAAAATATGGTTGTATACATACAAAGCACTTCCCATACTAATACCAGCATCGTGTCCGGCTGATGGGATGTATAGATTTTCAAAGGTTGTCTTTTCAAGAATTTTCCCATTAGCAACTGAGTTTTGTGCCACACCTCCTGCCATACAAATATTTTTTAAACCAGTTCGCTTTTGGAGATGATTTAAAATATGCAAAATCAATTCCTCGCAAACCTTTTGCACACTGGCCGCCAGGTCCTTGTGTTTCTGAGTAAGTTCCTCATTATTCTGACGGGCGGGCCCGAAAGTCTTCACAATCTTTTTGCCGTACAGCGTAGAGATAAGGGGGACATTAGATGAATAATCCAATTTAATTTCTGTGGGGGATGCAAAATAATCTGGATCCCAATCGAATAAACCATCTGCCGTGAACTGTAAAGTCTCACGCACTTCTTTAACATACACAGGATTTCCATATGGCGCCAGTCCCATTACTTTGTACTCATCACCATAATGTGGAAATCCAAGGTATTGTGTAAAAGCGGTATAAAATAACCCTGCCGAAACCGGAAAGTCTACAGAATCCAAAACTTGAATTTGATTCCCCTTGCCAACGGCAATCATTGTCGTGGTAAAATCACCAGAACCATCGATTGAAAGAATAGCCGACTCTTCGAAAGGACTAGCAAAAAAAGCTGACGCCAAATGACTCCTATGGTGCTCTACATTTTTGATTTTAGGTTTAATCTCTGCTTCCGTCAATTTACTTAGGCCAACTAATTCTTGTTCAATACTAGCCACCTTTTGAGAGTTTCTGATTCGATCCCATAACAATGTATTCTTTCGGGTCAAACTCCGTAAAACAAACATTGCCTTACTCAGGATTTTGGCTTTTGGATCACGCCCTATGCAGATGTAGTCCACTTCTTTTAATGTAATGCCGGCCTCCTTTAAACAAAATTCAATTGCCATGGAGGGAAATCCTGCCCAATGCTTAATGCGCCTAAATCTTTCCTCTTCTGTAGCCGCAATCAGTTTACCATTTACAAATATGGCTGCAGAAGAGTCGGCATGGTAAGCGTTGAGCCCCAGAATAATCATTTTTTATCTATTTAATGCATTCAATTGAAACTGCTCCTTCAAACCTACCCGCGCTTTCCACGGACTTAAACGCGACATCAGAACTGTCATTAAATTTGCAACGTCTTATGTTCCTAAATCCAACCTGAGCGAGTTCATGAGATAAGGATTGGAAATCCCACATCCAAAGGTGATTTGAATTTCCATATACGTTTGCCAGGAGTCCCCTTAACCCCTTAAAACGTTGCCGATAACCTAACAAGGAAGCGCTAAGGAATTTACCATTTGCATTCGTGTCACCCTTCTCAATATCAACTATATATGTTCTTGCGTACATTTCCAAGTCAGGAACAACGCAACGAAAAATACCGTTTGGCCTCAGTATTTTATAGGTGTTTTTCAGAGCTATTTTAAAGTCATCTAATGCAAGATGTTCAAGGACATGCGAACAATAAATGCCATTGCACGAATTATCTTTAATGGGCAATCCTGTAACAACATCGCCATACATCACATTTTTAGGAAATTTCACATTTAACAAGCTCCCTAGCAATGTTCCAATAACAGGTGTTTTTTGAATTCTTAATGTTGGGGAAATATCGTAGTTATCCCAATCATCAGGTGCACTGAGACCACAACCATATTGAACATATTTTCCTTTCATTATCTTCCTATTTAAATTAACTAATCATTAAAAAGATTGGTATATAATTCAGCATAATTATGCTTATAAAAATACTCAATTGCAATTTTATGGGCATTCGATGAAGTCTCTTGGTAACTGCTATTATCGTATCCCGATAATAGTTCAACTGTCTCAGCTATCATTTTGGGAGAATTCTCAACGATGAAACCACCCCCTTGAGATTGAATATTACCCCAAGGAGTAAAAGGACTGGTAATTACAGGAGTCCCAACACTCAAGGCTTCATAAATGGCGTGTCCAAAATTCTCACCTCGAGTCGGCAAAGCGAGCATATGATACTTGGATAATACAGATTGAACCTGAGTGGGTTTGACAAGACCCTTGTACTCAATTGTATGGATTTGTCCTCGCATGGATTTAACACACTGAAGCCAGTAAGCTTCATCTTTCACAGGTCCATAGATATCGAATTGTATTGGCGTTTGAACAAACTTCAACGCCTCCAATATCAAATGAAGATTCTTCTTCTCTGTAATTAATGATAAATAAATCAATCGCAGTTCACCCCTCTTTTTTTCTTTTGAAGGTAATATAGCTAGCGGAGCTTTCGGAACATTTGGTGCTATGGTTACCCGGGCATTTGATCCAAATTGATTTTCAATATCTTTTTTTTCTTGTCCATCGGTGGCATGCCAAGTCACTTCATTTTGCAAATTGAAAAACTTAAAACATGCTAAAAATAATTTTTTTTTTCGAGAACGAATGGTAAGCGCGCCTTTCTGTAACATGCCTCGGGGAGCCACTATAATCTTTGAGGAATACCTGTGCGCCAGCCAAAGGGCAAAGACATTATAAGACGATAAATACATCCCATTGATATACACCATATCAGGATGAATTTCCTTCATTACCCTACGCACTGCATTATAACCATAACCAGTGGAATAAAATACAGAAACATTGTTTTGATATGGATTCCACTGGTCGGGTTCAATACCCAGCAAAAGATTTGTTTCACCATATTCATACGCGCTGCACACTACATAAATGCGATAGTGCGTGTGCAACACTTCAACCATATTAACCAGTGATTGAACGGGCCCACCTGCTTTATAGGCCGGAGCAAAATGCGAGTATAAAATAAGCAGGCTCTTCAATTGACAACAGACTTAACAACTCCTAAATCTGGCTTACTCGCCCCCAGCAAGTGATAGCGGATGAAATTCACTGTCAGAAAGATAATATAGCCCTTTACGAGGCAGTTAAAAAAAATGTAGAAATCGTTATTAGCGCGGATCAGGTAACTCAACAAGAAAGGAATCCAGACAATATTAACGGGATCAGGTAATACATAACGGATCAAAAACAAATGAAGCAGTTTTGCAATTAAAGCTCCAAAGATAAACAGCCCAATGATGGATCCCCACCATCCAAAGTTGATATAAAAGTCCCCCAAAATACCGATTGACATGGACGTTGCTCCACGCAACTTATGACCGGTATATTTATTGAATTTGTCTTTAGAATTTACCGTTTTTTTATCCTCAAAAAATGCGCGTGGCAAAATGGACGAAACTACATCGTTCCAAATTTCCCGGCCCTGCGCAAACGGCACTTTTCTGGGCACCTGTCTCAAGGTCATACCCAGGTGCCATCCCTGAGTAAGTCTACCAACCGTGCTGGTTACCCCTGTCGACTTAGCAAAAACTTCATCTTCCGCTTTTTGTTGCTTTTCAGCCAGATCCGATAATAATCCTACACCTCCTTTTGATTCATCCTTCCATACTTTTTTGCGATACTCATACTTCACCCCTTGAATTACAATTAAGATCGGTATGAAGGAAAGAAAAACCAAGGACCTAACCAGGTAACTGATGGAGTACTTGAGCGATACAAAAAAGAAAAAGAACATTGCCCAGATAAAAAAACTTATAAATATACCTGATCGCAAGACCAGTACTCCTAACTGCGCATAAATTAAGGTGATAATCAAATAATTGATAATCGAACGTGTGAATAAAAGACAAAATGCTGCCGGGTACTTCAGGTAAGTTGTAAAAGACGTGATTGAACTAAATGCTTCATTCCCTAAATAAGGTAGCAAATCAAAAAACAAGGAAATAAATAACAACAGGTACCCGAGGCGGGCAGCTTCCAGCGGATTTATCTTTTTCATAAGTTCGCGCAGGTTAATATCCTTCGTAAACAACAACGTACCGGCAAATAAGGCCGCACACGCCAGTATTGAATAGTTGAAATAATCCTCTTGCCGTATAGGCATCTGATAACTCAACACCTTATACTCATTATAAATGAGGTAGGTAGAAAATATATATTGAATAAAATAGATGAAAATAAAAAGGTATAGGATAGGAAACGTCTTACCTGCTTTCCACATCAGGATAAGGTATAAAACTATCACTCCAGAAAAGACCAGAATCTGATTCATCGTTTACGTTCTGCTAAATTAAGAATAACCTGAGTCTGTATGTTAGCCTGTTTCTCAGTTGTAAAATTTTCGGCAGCACGTTTTGCGAGAAAACTGCCACATGCTATTCTTCTACTCGTATCGTCCAAGAATGGCTGGAGACAATTTTTCAGCGCAGCAACATCATTTTGTTTAAATATCAGCGAACGATCGTCCACAAGGTCCTGCAAGTGGCCTGAATCAGATACTATACACAAGCAACCGCAGGCCATAGCTTCTTGTACAGCCCTGCCATACTGTTCCTTAAAATCATGTGTAGTGATCGATGGGGCTACCATAATATCTGCTGCACGCATGTAGTTCGCAATTTCAAAGTGATCCGCTTCAAAGTATAATACCCTTTCTCCTAGATTATACTGAGTGATCATTTCCTGAATACGCTGAACATAACTTCCGGAACTATCGTGAATATGATCAAGCAACAACTTCCAAGGCTTATCCCGCATCATAGCCAACGCTTCTATCAGTAAATGTACACCCTTTTGTTCCACCAACCGTCCAAAGTAGGCAATCACTGTTTCATTCTCCGTTACCTGCACTTTTTTACGATAGGTATTCCTGCTCACCGTATCGGTAAAAAAGATCTGCCGGTCATAGCCCAACGGCATCCTTGTAATGCTCCTGTAGCCATACTCCCCGAATATCTTTTCACTTTCCCTATTCACAACGAAAAGCGCGTCTACTTTTTTCGCCATGACAAAATTCAGGATGTGAATCGGCAGACTTTTTAGGATTCCCGTTACGCCACGTTGTTTGAATGAAGCTATGATTCCTCTTCTGAAATTTTCATAACTCTGGCAAAGTAATACAGCTCTGTTTTTACGACACCATGCAGCCAGGTTATAACCGAGGCGTGATACCGGGTCGTTCTCCAGAATGACAACATGCGGTTTGACCTGATTCAATGTATCCGTCAATCCTACATAAGTATAGGTTCGTGGACTCCTGCCTTCCAGTTGCAGCGGTATCAGGGGTGCATCGTTAGGTAGTGCCTCTTCAGCCTGTATTTGTTTTCCGGAGCTAAGTGTCAACGATTCAGGAATAACAACATGCAGCGATGAAAAAGAACGGCTAAGGTGACGAAACACTGCGCGGTTGATCTGTTTGATACCGGCATGTGAAATAATGAGAAGTGTAGGATCATCTTTATTCATACTTAAGCTGTGAATCCAGAGACTCATATATTTCGGTAAACTGTCTGGCTATGGTTTTGACATCAAACCGCAGGTGATTGCGATAGCCCCGCTCAATCAATTGCTCCCGATAGGTGTCATCTGAAATAACTTTTAGTATACCTTCTCGAATAGATTGCACATCAAACGGATCAACAAGGTGTGCCGCGTCTCCCGCTACTTCAGGCATGGAAAGGATGTTACTTGTTACCACAGCACGACCGATTGCATTTCCTTCCGCGATAGGCATCCCAAATCCTTCGTAGGTAGAAACAAATGAAAGGATATCAGCTTCTCTGTACTTGACCAAGAGCTCCTCGTGCGGCAAATTTTTCGATGCTGCAAAATTAATCTGTGAGGCCTGAAGCTCAGCAGCGAGCTCAGCATTGATCTCACCAACAATTTCAAGCTTACACGGTATACCCTTCAGTGCCTGAACAAGCCTGGGCACATTCTTATTCGGTTTGGTACCTATTTGCAGGATAGTCGGCTCATGCTTATTAAATACCTTAGGTGATGGAACAAAAGAAGAAGAGATCGGAACGTAAATAACTTTTATCCGTGAAGGATCTGTCGTAACATACTTCAGCAATTCATCTTTGGTAGATTGTGAAATCGTAGTGATCACACCGGCACGCTTAACCGGTAATACAATCCAGAAAAATCTCAATACCATTCTTGCCAGTGTACTGGGATGTTTCATAAATCCAACATCAAGCACAGTAAGAACAGTTTTTTTCTTCCGCAGAAAAATGGCTATGTAATTAATGTCGCCCGTGATGTGATTTATACCTTTCTGATTCCATGCAGCTTCAAGGGAAATATAAATCCTTTTAAACAAACCCTGACTAAAATACCTGAGTTGTTTTACTTCCCAGTCAACCGTTGACGGCAAGGCTTCGCGGATCTGACGAAACAGATTTTCTACACTGAAATTAAAATTTGGCCTGGGTTTCCGGTGAAAAAAAACAACTTTCATGCTTTCTCGGTTTGTGACTTTTTCCAGTGGATAAAATCGTACTCATCTTTCAAAAGTCGCTGTATCAGATCATCTGTGTTGAGATCGTAATTCCAGTTCAGGGCTTTTTTGGCTTTGGAGTTATCACCATATATTACATCCAGATCAAGGGAACGAAGTAGTGAAGAATCCAACCGAAGGTAACGGTCAGCATCCAGCTCAAGCGATTGAAAAACTTTCTGAACCAACCCTTGCAGGCTGATGGGGAAGCCTGAACAAATTAGGTAGTCATCCATTTTCTCTTGCTGCATCATCAGCCACATGGCTTCCACATACAATGGAGCATAACCCCAATCGCGCACAATGGAAATATTGCCTAACTGCAATATGTCTGCTTTACCCTCCTTTATTTGAATAGCTGTGTTTATGATCTTCTTCACAACGAAATTTTCAGGACGCAGTGCGGATTCGTGATTGAATAAAATTCCGCAGCACGTCTGAAGCTTATACGCTTCACGATAATTTACCGTAAGCCAATGCGCAGAAGCTTTGGATATACCGTAAGGACTGGCTGGGTGAAAAAGAAAAGACTCCTTTATAGGCAACTGTGCATGCCCCACGTTACCAAACATCTCACTGCTTGAAGCCTGATAAAATCTCGTTTGGGGCGAAACCTGGCGAATTCCCTCAAGGATATTCATCACACTACGGGTGTTGAATTCAAACGTCTGGCTCGGCTGACTGAAGGATAATCCTACAGAACTAATGGCCGCGAGATTATAAAATTCATCTGCCTGTATTTCGGCAAGCAAGGCATTGACTCCCTTTGCATTCAGGAGATCTGTCTGTCGCAGAATCACCATATCCAGAATGTTAAGGTACTCAAGCCTAAATGTATCTAAACCGCGACAAGGATATGTTAGACCGATCACCTTGTATTTCTTTTGAATCAAAAAAGATGCAAGTAATGCTCCATCTTGACCTGTAATTCCTGATATTATAGCTGTCTTCATGATCCCGAAATTAACTGCCGCAATACGTTGAGCAAATCTTTTGTTCTGCGTGCATACGAGTAATCGTTCTTCACCGACTTTTCCCGTGCTCGCTTACGAACTTCCATGATGCGCAACGAATCCATCGCCATGATCGATCTGCATGATGACAGCAGGCTCTCCTGATCAGTATAAAAGAAAATCTCATCTTCCGGTACAAAAAATTCAGCCTGTTCGCTGCTGGCTGGAGTAAGTAAAATTCCACCCACTGCTGGAACCTCAAAAGTACGCAAGTTATGAGACCCTTCATTGTGTGGTCGGAAAAAATTCAGTTGCATCCGATACTGCCGGAGTACCATCCAAAATTCAAGTGGCTCTGACCAATACCAAACTGTTTGACGGGGCGCATGAATAATCAATCCTGCTGGTTTATCTGAAAAAAATTTGTCCCACCCAAAACCATACAGATCGATTGGTATCCCGGCATTCAGCAATTTTCGAAGGGCAACAATCCGGTATTCATCAGGATTACCAACAAAACATGCCCGGTTAATTTCGCTGACATTTGCTGCCATAACAGCTTCATATTGTTCTGATGTAAGGTGAAATCCAAATGGAATTTGAGCTGTTCTTACTTTAAATCGCAAAGCAAGTTCATTGGCAATTCGCATGCTATACGAAATATGAAGATCATAATATGGAATGGCCTCTCGCACAAAACGATTACCTGTTCCGCGAGAAAAGAATTCAAACGGATGATCAAAATTATAATTCACGAGTCTGATATTCCGCTCTATGATCTTTTTAAGCGACCAATTACTGATCTCCATACCTTTGAATACTAAAATAACATCTGGTTTGAAGCGATCAACCTGCTGCAGAAAGTTTTTATCCATCATGCGGATAATGTACAGCGGAAATAATCTGTACATAATTTTATAGAGAGTTGATTGCAGTAACGTGGCAAACTTGTCGGGAAACTCCAGCATTTCATAGGCAACAGACGCATCAAAGTTTGCGACAATAAAAGCACCTATTGTGTTGGTATTTTTTTTCGATCCGGAAATCAATAATCGTAACTTCACCCCTTCTCATTTATAACTTGCCGAAGAAAAGCCGCATAGCGATCACCATAGTTATCCCACGTTCCGAATTGCTGACCAAACTTCGCTGCATCGGTCTGCATGGATTTCAATTTAGCAGTATCCTCAAACAAAACCGTTAATGCCTTGGCAATGGCTTCAGGAGAACGAATGGGAACAATGACACCGTTCCCTCCATCCGTGATGATGTCAGCACCACCTGTATTAGTTGTTGCTATAACAGGTACACCGCATGACATCAACTGAGGGATTACCATACTGAGACCTTCTTCCAGTGAGGGATGCACAGCCACACTGCATGGTGAAATCATGTTAGGCAATTCATAATGATTAACATGGCCAAAGAACTTCCAATTGGGTTTGGAGTAACGGGGAAGCATGCTTTGTATTTCGCTTTGAACCGAACCAACAAACCATACATCATACAAGGCCGGATCAATTTTAAGTAAATGAAGAGCCTCAAATAAGTAAGGCAACCCTTTCCGCAAACTTAAACTTCCAACATATAAAACAGTAAACTTCGATCGCTTCGCCTTAGTGGGGTTAAAGTAACTGGTAGATCCAAAATTATTCTTAAACAATTTCTTATCTGCAATACCTTTTTTCAAAAATGTATCACGCACAAACTCTGAAGGTATTGTTATATAATCAGCCAATTCATATTCCTCGAGTTCCTGTTCTATTACTCTATCATCACGCTCAAATTTAAACCCCCATACGGCATATTCTTCTTCAAGTAACGGAATTTGAAAACCAATATGGCTGGAGCCTCGCTCCACTATAACTATCTTACCATCGCGTTTTGCTTGTTTTACGCTCCTTATACTCATACCACTCCAGCCAATGAAAGCTCGATACTTAACATCTCTTTTTAAATGGAGAGCAACACGAGAATCAAAAATCGAATTGATAAAATGTGGATCTACCTTCCATTTGATCAACGGTGCCAAGTAAGGAAATGTAACTACGTGCTCTAATCCAATTTTTTCAGTATCACTACGCGAATTGAATCGAGCCATTGTAGAATTTATCCGTTGATGATAGATTGTACAGAGTTTATCAAGTAAACTATTTCTTTCCAATTGTTCAGCCAATTGAAAGGCATGCAGTTTTGCACAACACGAAATGCGAACTAAACTCACTCAATGTGCACATTAGGTTTAGCAATAACTAAAAGCTGCCCACCCGATGTCTCAAGGGTAACTTGCGATTTTCCGTCCCACTGCCGAATGGCATCAAGGGAAAATGGAGTTGATGTAATTAAGTAAGGATTACTTTTAAATAATTGCTGATAAAATTTATCGCTGAGATAATTAGGATGAACCAAACCCCAGCATTGATGAAATCCACTGGCATTTATTTTCCTAAAAGCTGTTGACCCGTTCGGGCATTCTGCCACAAAAAAACCCTCACGCTTAAGCAGTCGTTTAGCTTGATTTATCATATCAGTAATAGAGGGCACATGTTCAATAACATGTGAGCTGTAAAACAAATTATTCTCAGGTTGAAGGTTTTTTACATCCATTTTAATATCTAACCCAAGATTTTTATTTCCAAAGACTGCTCTCGGTTTTGAAATTTCGAAACTTTGAAGTTGAACACCTTTCTTAATGAATTGATAGCTCATGTAACCCCAGCTACAGCCATAATCAATTGCTTTTATTTCATCTAACCTTGCAAATAAACTTTGCCACAAGTTAATAACTGGCTCAGCATTTTTTGGTGAGTTGGCAAAATTATTACTAATCATCTGATGCAAGACTTCCGCTGAGGGTAGATCTGTAGTGATACCATCGTCTTGTTCGTAGTCGGTTTGATAAAATTCTTCATTGAATGCTTTTGAGTCAGACGGATGCCTGAATTGAAGATGGCATTCCTGACATTCAAATAGGCGCGTGAAAAAATATTTTTGATCCACCTTAACTACAACATTGCATCCACAATTGGTGCACCTGATTGGCGAAAAGAAGCGCCTTACTGATCGTATTAGGTACTTAAATTTTGTCTTCATTTTGTTTCTGATTTTCCGTATCCGAAAGTATTAATATCGTTCTAACTGATTGAAAAGCTTGTCTATCGCTTTTTGGCAATCACACAAATGGAATACCCTGGCCAATTGAATATCTGACTAATTAAACGATCGAAAAGAAGCGGAAATAAACGAAAAGGTAAAATCAGCAGCCATGCCAGTGGATAACCAATTGTACTTTTTAAAATTCTTAGAGCCCCGGTTAATTTTTGGCTCAAAAAACCACTGCAATACGAAACTTCATAAATATCTAATCCACTTTCCGAAAAAAGTTCCTCCATTGCCATTTTTGAATATCCTACTCTTACATGGCCTCCATCTTCAACCAATGATATAGTACCTTTCTCATCGCCTATACCAATTGGAATATAGTCAATGTTAGGTGAGGTTAACAGCAGTGTACCATCTTGTTTCAACACATTCTTTATATCATGGATCAATTTTCTATCGTTAAGTATATGCTCAATGGTTTCACAACATATCGCCACATCAAAATTACCTAGGTAGTCAGTTTTTTCATGTAGATTCCTAACATCTTGAATATCAAACCGTGCATTTGTGCCAAGGTTGAGTGAATCGCTTCTATTAATTGCCTTTTGCTGATTGGCTGCATCCCAACTTAATCCCAACGAATTGAATCCAAGCTTAGCCGCGCCTAATGTAAAAGTTCCTGTACCGCATCCGATATCGATCACTGTTCCTATTTTTATCTTCTTCAAATTTCTTCTTATCCATAACCATCTATCAACAACCATTAAGTCTCCAAAGAATAAGGTAATCTCAAAACCAAGAAGACCAATAATAATATTTTTCATTTGCGAATCAATTAGGTTAAATACAATTATTTACAAATAATCCAATTAAGTGAATAAACGTGGACGTCCAATATAGAGAATAACTCCATTTAGAGATAGTACATTCCCATGAAGTAAATAAACCTTATCGAGCATTTATGTCAAATAAAAAATTCAATTCAAAGAAGGCAGGCTACCATATACTTATGATCAATTTTTAGAGGATTCTTTCCTCCACAATTTGTGCTTGTTTCCGCGGATTGATAGCGATAAGCTGAGCGGATGAGATGTTTTAATTTTGAATTCATACTAAAATTCTAAGACACAAAAATACCTACTTTTTTAGTAAAATGGACTGAATAAATGGAACAAAGGCTTTTTCAAAATTTAAAGAGGCCTCAAAATCCGCTCTTGCATTCTGCGAATATGATTCGTAATTATCCGATATATCTTCAACAATATTCAATAATTGTTGCGTATCAAACTTCACAAATTTCATCCATGGGTAGGAAGCAAACTCATTTTGCATATCCAATCGGATATTCATTATCACTGGCAGACCCACAGATGCATATTCAAATATTTTATTGGATGCAGTACTCATCGTTTTTACCATTACATTATGTTCATCATAATAGGCGATGCCAATATCGCACTTTGAAGTTACTGCGGGCAAGTCCGAATACGGCAACCTGCCATAAAAGAATAACTGTGCTGCCGACTTCAGTTCAATTGACAAAGCCTGTAAGGAAGATTGATACACATCTGAGATAGGCCCTACTAAGTGAAGTTCAATTGCTTTACCCTTAATTTTATAAGGGAGGAACTTAATTAACTCATGTATCAAGTTGGAGGAACTAATTTGACCCTGAAAAATTATTCTAATGATGTCTGAGTTTGCACCATTTGACTTCCATTTGCCGAAGAAATAAAGGGAAGGAAAATTTGGTAAGATAACTGGTCTATTCTTAAGCTTTTCAATCGGGAAGTGAGTTAACCTGGCTTGCGTAGGTAAGGTAAAATAATCAACACGATGAAAATATCGCAGCTCAAGCTTTCTAAACCACCGCATCAAACTTGTAGTAGGTAGTTCACCCTGAATCATTACATCATGATTGTGATACCATAACACAGTTGATTTAAATTGACGTGATGTTACCAAATTTGCTAATACAAATGCAACACCATCATATAAAAGCAGCACAGAAGGCTGCAATTGCCTTATCAATCTTCTTAGTTTAAGCGAAAAACTCAAATAAGATTTAATTTTTTTCAACCGCGAAAGTTCTTTGACACTATCGGCATGTACAAATTCGCCCTGTGCAATCACATGCACATTTTCAGGATAATTCCACATAGCGGGAAGCACATTGCGATGTAGAATATAAACCTTATCAAACTTTGCTGCTAGATGGAAAATCGCATTCAGTGAGGGCGGATACGCTTCGATGTGTGAATAAATTGAAATAAGAATTACACCACGTTTTGTCATCATCTGGAATTTGAAATCATTTTACTAATCCGGATAAGATTCTTATCATAGGTATAATCCAACGCAAAATTCTTTCTTAGTTCACTCCTACTAAGAGAATTATATTCGTCAATTGCATTGATTACTTTTTCAAACACAGATACTAACTCTTCATTTTTATCATAAGGTGACATCTCAAACAACTCCGTATCTTTGTAAATAGTAAGGTATGTTGACACCAGAACTTTACCTGTACTCAGGTATTCCAGCACTTTATGAGAATTCTCTCCGTGATAATTGATATAATCTGGTTTATAACAAAGCAGAAAAATATCCATTTCTTCATAGGCATCGACCAACTCGTATGCTGAAAGCATGCCGCGAACATGTACATTGGGTGCATTTTGCAAGAAGTCTCGCCATTTGCGTTGCCATGTAACTGAAAGATCAGGTTCATTAGAGCCAAAAAAATGAAACTCAATAGCAGGATGTTGTAAGATGATTGTTTCGAGAATTTCCGTGTCTATAAAACGAATAAATAGATTCCCCGAGCAGCCTACTTTGATAATATTGCGCAGACGCCATACAGGAGACTGCAGCAAAGCCTTCTCTGAAAACGCTGCTGCCAAGCCGTGATTGATAAAATGGCATTTGCCGAAGGGGAACTTTTTCTGAATATTTCTTGACACCGTAAGTACCAAGCTTGCTCCCCGATCATCGGGCTGTAGGGAGCCGAAGTCATCTACCGGGAAGTAAATCTTATAACAAGCTGGAATAAAATCCATGCTGTCAAACTGTTGATAACAACCAAAATCAAACGCAACATCGGCAGCGGGTAGTTTGGTGCGCAGTAAACTGGATAAATAGACACGCAGTAATAACTTATACAGGATAGGCAATTTGAAACGTAAAAAAAACGGAGCTGCCAGCGTATAATTCAACACATATAAACCTTTGCGTTCTTTATTTATCAAAAATGAAAATTTTTTGCCTGAAATAGGTGGTATAATAAAATATACACGATTATGCGTTGCCAATGCGCATGCATAGTGATGTTTGGAAATCTGAAGATAACTCCAGGGCTGTGGAGAAAAAATGAAAATGACTTTATCCCTGAACTCCACCGTTATGCTTTTATCTTTCTCCAAAGGCCGCGGAAAGGTTTCAATACCGGATAGTTATCCCAGATATTATTTTTTTCGTAGGCATAATCACTATGTTCTTTCCTAGGTACGGAAAGAATGGCAGTAAACTCAGCATCTGATAAATTAAATTTCTTTAATACAAATTCATAGTCCTCACGGAATTGTTCAGGTGCATAGATTGGTTTCTTTAATTCCTCCAACGCTTCTTTTTTGGTGATCTGTCCAGAAAAAATCAAAGTTGACAAATGTGCCTTACGCTTGTCAATGTGAAATTTGGTGGGCAGAATGTAGCCCTGATAAAATCGGGTGAACACCGATTCATAGTGCTTTCCACCATAATCGCGCCATCCCAGTTCATCGGTTATCACTTTCTTTACCAACGCTTTCTCATACGGCATGTAATTGAGTAAAGAAACAGTTTCTATCCCCTTCACGCGCACATAATAATGTTTCAGTCTTTTACTAAAAAAGGGAAAGGTCCTTAAGGGAACAGTTCCGAATTTCTTATGGATCGCCTTAATGTTCACATGATCAGTCTTGCTCCAGATCCAATACGATGGCAATACAAATTCTGTAACAATATTACTGCCACTGAGAATATATTTTATCCCATGTTTTACCGCAAGCGAATAAAGTGTGCCAATGATGGCATGATCAGTAATGGCCTCGATATCCACAACCGATGCTTTCAGGTATGCCAGTTGTATATCTCTAAACTCAGTCCAGTCGACCACCAAGGTATGTAGATCAAAACCGAGTCTTGTAATGATATTCTCAATGTTCATGACTGACAGTTCAGAATTCCAACCGTTATCAAAATGAACGATGAGAGGACGCAGACCAAGTTTCTTCGCCTGAAGCGCCAGATATGTGCTGTCAACACCACCACTAACTCCTGTAATGCAATCATACGGTTTACCCTTTCCTGATGCCTTTATCTTTTGAACGATCTCTGCCAAAAGCTTGTCTCCAGCCTCTCCTTTAAATACTTCCTTTCGCTCTGATTCTTTGTAATGGTAATAGTAATTACAAATACCTTTCTCATCAAAAGTAATCCGCGGATCAGCAATATTATCCATGACAGACATCGTGCATTGCTGATAGTTTTTATCCTGAACTGAGTTTACCATAATACTAACCCTCCAATTTCTTAAATACTTCAGTACGCAATTCTTCTTGCGAAGGATAATTCGGCAGAATACCCCTGGTTTTTCCTCGGTAAACAAATACGCTGCCTGCCGCCACTGCAGAAGCACCTGCCTGAATGGCGGGAGCAAAATCTATAATACCCGAAGCACCACCGCACGCAACAACCGGTATATGAACCGCATGGGCTACCTGCTCAATTAAACTCAAGTCATACCCGGAATACATGCCATCACGATCAATCGCATGCAGAATCAATTCTCCGGCACCCAGGCCTTCCATCTTCTTCGCATACGAAACCGGATCAAGACTGGTGTTTACCTGACCGCCTTTCACATATACCCGAGGCTTTCCAAACAAATTTTTTTTGTAATCAACCGACACTACAATGCTTTGAGCACCAACCTGACTAGCTCCATTTCTCACCAATTCCGGATTATCAAATGCCGAAGTCCCTAAGACCACTTTTTCATACCCACCCAAAATAACCTGCCGGATGTCCTCCACCGTTCTTACGCCACCCCCATAGCCCATTGGCATAAATGCTTCACTGGCTATTTCAATAATTTTTTTAAAATCGGGTTTAAGATTTTTACGACTCGCTGCAATATCCAGTATGAGTAGTTCATCTACTTCCTTTTCGTTAAAAATCTTCACTGCGTTGATCGGATCTCCTAAGTAGGCAGGTTTGTCAAATTGCATTGTTTTACAAAGCCCACCATCAGTCAATAACAAAACCGGAATAACGCGCACTCTTCGCATCCCTTTTTATTAGCAAGAATGATTAATAAAATTCATGAATACTTGTATCCCAAACCGATGACTCTTTTCCGGATGAAATTGCACTCCCGCAATATTTTCGTGCTCAAACCCAGCCACAAACTCATAACCGTGGGTACTATACACTAATTCATCTGCTGGATTTTGGCAGGTAAGATGATAACTGTGCACAAAATAAAACCGGGGCGTTTCAGAAAATCCGGCAAACAATTTTGAGGCTGGTTTAAACCGCACATCAGACCAACCCATGTGTGGAATTTTTAATCGTGAATCCAGTTTACTTTTGTCAAAGGCACGGGTATAACCATCTATCCATCCCAACCCAGGTTCGCTGCCTTCATCACTGCCCATGGTAAAAAGCTGCACCCCGAGGCAGATACCTAAAATAGGTACTTTTTCTACCATTACTTTTTTATTTAACACGTCAATTAGATCTAATGATTGAAGGTTGCGCATGCCGTAATCAAAATGCCCTACACCGGGTAGAATAAGTTTTGTTGCATTGGCAATTTTTACCGGGTCGTTTGTGATCAATGAATCAACTCCAATCTTCTTAAGAATATTCTTGATTGAATTTAAATTGCCGGTATTATAATCGATGATAACAATCACTTTTCAATCCTTTTGTAAAGACACAGAATCCAATAATATTTTTTCTCTTTAGGCCATACCATTTTAGGAAATGCAGTAAATAACGAAACAAGTTTTTGCTTAGTCGTTAAATTCCTGACTGACTTGACATGTGCATTAGAAACACCGTTTTCTGTTTGTGAATTCACATTCACAAACCCACAAACTGGACAAATCGGAGAAAAAAATTTCTTTACCTGATCAGGGTAAACCAATCTTCTATATATAGAATGGCCAACCAACTTTATTTGCTCGCCTAAATATTCCTTTGATACACATTTGAAACCAAAGGGGGTAAGCAAATCTTCCATTCTTTTATCGTCAAATGATCTAAGATGCATTTCATAGCTAAAGGCAGATTTACATTGAGGACATCTGTTAAAACTCTCTTCGAGCCTTTCTTTGTAAGGAACACTTATGATAACATACTGAGACGAAATTCTGGCTATTTCAGATAAAGATTTTTCATATATATCAACCGGAAGATGTTCTATAACCTCAAGACAAGAAGAACAATCAAAACTTTTATCGCCAAAAGGTAATTCACTAATGTTGCCTTGTATAGTTTGTGTTTTTACATACTTAAGCGCTGCAGCGCTCCTATCCATACCCACAAGATTCAATTCAGGTCTTTGACTTCGGATAAAATCCAAAAAAACACCATTGCCACAACCAAGGTCAACAAAGTTTTTTATTCCAATAGGAATTAATGATGCGGTGCGTTCAATTCGATCTTTATTACCAACATCTTGAAGTGAATCTCTCCAGAAATCATCACTCTCATAATATTGTCGTTCAAAGTCACTCATTGCAAAAAAGTAAATCCTTTTAATTTATAGATGATGATAGATGGGTTAATCTATATGAAATAATTCCATATACCATGTAGATAATGGAATATGAAATTGAGAATAAAATTAATGCATATGTATCCGTCCTGAAAAAGTAAAATCCAATATACAATGAGACAGATGTTACAATAATTATTACGACATGTAATATCAAATCAAGTCTTTGCTTACTGAAGATATAAAAATTGAAGGTAAGCGGGCTAATTACGAATTTAAAGAAGTACATAAGAGCAAGGCACTGAGTAAATATCCCTGCTTGCCGCCAGTTTTCACCAAAGAAAAATGCAAACAGAAGTGGTGAAAAGATAATAATAATGACAAATGGCAAAACGGAAAAGATGAATAAATAGCCAAATGTTTTTAAAAAGAGAGGTCTTAGTGCACTGGGATTATTTCGGTAGGCATCGCTTGCCTTTTGTTTATACACTTCTGAAATTGAACTACTAATGTAATTAATGGGCAACCCCAATATTTGTCGGCTTCTGGAAAACCACCCTACACTTTGTACTCCTGAATACATAGAAAAAATAAACATAGGGAGCTGCTGCGCAAAGTTACTGATCAGTTCAGTAGGTAGTGTGTAGAGCGGAAAATTACGATGTACTCCGACTATTTTCTTTATTTCATCAAATGAAAGAATAAACAACGAATTGTTTTTTTTAAAGGAACAAATCAGCACAGCAAAACTGGAAAGATTGCCAAACAGATAACTTATCACCAAACCTCCGGGCCCGTCTATAAAAAAACTCAAGGCGAGACTCCCTGCAATGGTTACTACCGAAGTTATAATTCGTGAACTGGAAATAATTTTGAATTGAGCAGTGCGGTTAAACCATGTTGAAAACTGAATATTTGCGCCAGAAAATAATACAGTAGCTGGAAGCAAGCATAGCCAGACTTTCAGTTCAGATGAAGACAATAACGAACTGATTAAGTCACCAAGAGTAATTACTATTACTAATGAAAACACAGTAAAAAAAATAATGATATGCAGCCCCGCATGTAATATGCTCAATGCTTCATTGTCTTCTTTAGGTATAAGTATTGCATAATTGAGCTGCAGATTGGATACCACCATTAATAACATAGAGATGCTCATGAACAAGCCCAGCACACCATAATCGGCCGGAGTATATAACCGGCTCAGTATCGGAAAAAAGAGTATCGGCAACACCTGAGATAATACTGTGCCCGAAGTGAGCATCATCACATTTTTTATTGATTTGCTCCGCCACAGTTTTCTAATATTCACGTATTTTCCAGTATTCATGCGCTTCAATGGCTGTGAAAGTATTGAAGCGTGGCATCAACCTCACTTTCCGTGTTTAAAGTTGGGGAAAAACCAGTTTTTAGCAACCGGTCGATTGATATGTGAAGTTGAGCCGGTACTACCACGGCTGTTGGTTGCTTGCGTGATAGCCCGATTGACTTTTGCAGGTATTGCTCCGCACGTTGTTTTACGAGCAAAGCCATGTCCCACACGGAAATAGAATGACCGGCACCCACATTAAAAATTCCAGGCTCTGCTGGAGTTGAAAGCAGATGGATGATTGCGTTACACACATCTTCGAGTGCAATAAAATCACGTAACTGAAGTCCATCACTTTGCAACGTCATGGTGCCTGTTTCAACAGCCGAACGGCACAGATCATTGACTAGTAACGTCCATCGGTCGGCCGTAGGAAACGCAGGTCCGCCAAATGAATTGGTAAGCCTGATCACCAGGTTGTTCATCCCTTTTTCTGCACGGTAGCTAAGCACGTAATCCTCTGCACACTTGTGTGTGATGGCATACGGATGAACCGGTTGGGTAGATGATTGTTCGTCATAATATCCCTCAAGGGGTTTGCCGTATACATGAGCCGTTGAGAAATAAATAAACTGCTTGATGCCGGCCCGGTATGCACTATCCAGCCACTGTACTGTTTGGGTAATATTTACCTCAATTGCCTGCTCCGGAAATTTTACGCAATCATGTTCATTCAGGGCGGCCAAATGAATGAATACATCAAACTCTTTGAGCCACTCCGGATTTTGGAAATAAGTATCGGGGTGCGCTACGCGCATTCCTGCAGGCCAGCTCATCGCAGTCAGATTATTTGCCTGGCGAGAAAGCGCCACTACCGCGTGCCCTTGTTCGGCAAGGTACTTTGATAATCTGCCACCTACATACCCGAGTCCACCGGTGATGATGATATTCATTTCCAGTTGTACTTTATGTAGTCATTGATCAAAGGAAGATTTTCGGCCTCAGCCGGATCGTGTGGAATACTGGCCAGGTTCAGCAACATATTTTCACCATTTCCCTTTCCGTAAAATGCCACCCAAATTCCGGGCGGAATGGTAAGCCGCAGATAGTGACTCCGAGAGAGCGCGCATTCAAACGCACTTCCTCGTGTGGCACTGCCTGAGCGGTCGTCCACTAATACAAACCCGATTTCGCCTACCGGCACCACCAGATTTAATATCATTCGGGTATGTTTTTTCCATCCTTTAATTTTTCCGGGCAGTACCGTTGAAAAGTATGCTTCACCAAATGACGAAAAGGAACTTTCAGAAGCTTTCAGCGCGTGCAGTACATCTCCATTTTCAGTAGGGATAATCCTAAGTTGAGTTAATTGAACACCTGCTGGCAAATTTTCATTTATCGTGTCCATGCTAATTGCTTCGATGCTGCGAGCGCAGTGTACTCATTAATCTGCTGCACGGTATATGCTTTCATGTCGGTATTGCGCTGATAAAATCGTGAATACCAGGATGCGGTGAATTGAGCCGTTTGTTCAAAGTCTAACACCGGCCACCACGAAAGCAGTGCATTCGCCTTTTCGCAGGATAACTTTAATAAACCTGCTTCATGAAAGGGAGCTCCTTCTACCTGCACCTTTTCATGGTTTGAATTAAACTGCCAGTGCTTGCCAATGGCGTGAAGAATCTGCTCTACCGAATAGACCTGATCGGAAGCAGGACCAAAATTAAAAGGCTCGCCATCCAGCGCAGGATTTTCTGCCAACAGATGCCCGGTTACAAGATAACCGCTCAAAGGCTCTAACACATGTTGCCATGGTCGTGTTGAAGCAGGATTTCGTATTACCACAGGATTCTCTTCTGCCCAGGCACGCATGCAGTCCGGCACGAGTCTCTTCTCCGCCCAATCGCCACCACCAATTACGTTTCCTGCCCGAACCGAGGCCATCCTTATATTTATATTATGCTTAAGAAAAGAATGATAATACGAATAGATGAGTATTTCAGCAGCTGCTTTCGAGGCACTGTAGATATCTTTGCCACCTAGCCGATCGGTTTCGCGATAACCATATAACCACTCTACATTTTCATAGCACTTGTCGCTGGTGATCAATACTACCAGGCAGGTGTGTTTGATATCGCGCAGGGCTTCCAACACGTGTACGGTGCCTAACGCATTGGTAGAAATGGTGCCCACTGGATCGGAGTATGAAGTTGCTACAATGGGCTGAGCCGCCAGGTGAAAAACAAAATCAGGTTGAATGCTCTGAACGATTTGTTTCACTCTCGCCAAATCTCTTACATCAGCCATCTGATGCGATACGAGTTCACTTAACTTCAACTCATCGAACATCGCAGGGTGCGTGGGCACTGCATTTGAAAGTCCAAATACTTCTGCGCCTAGCTGATGCAACCACACTGATAACCACGATCCTTTGAAACCCGTGTTACCCGTTACCAATACTTTTTTTCCTCTATAACAATCTTTAAATAATCTCATTGGCTTACCAATTCTTCCATGCTGCCTCACCCTTCAACCAAAGCTCATTTAATTCATTCTTGTCTCTGAGCGTATCCATCGGTCGCCAAAAACCATGATGTCTGAAGGCCATCATCTGCTTGTCTTTTGCCAGGTTTTCCATGGGCTCGCGTTCAAAAATGGTATGATCTCCTTCGATGTAGTCAAACACCTCCGGCTGACAGACGAAAAATCCGCCATTGATCCACGAGCCATCACCCTTTGGTTTCTCAATAAATGAATTTACCTGATTTCCCGCATCCATATTGAGTGCCCCGAATCTTCCAGACGGCTGAACCGCAGTAACTGTGATGTGTTTTTTATTTGCTTGGTGATACTTTACCAACTCCTGTATATTCACTTCGCCCACACCATCTCCATATGTGAGCATAAAGGGCTTACCCTCCGTGTAGGATTGTATTCGCTTCACTCGGCCGCCCGTAAATGTATTTAACCCCGTATCGATGAGGGTCACTTTCCAGGGCTCTGCATGCGTGTTGTGTATTTGCGTGGTATTGGTGGCAAAATCAATCGTGATATCGGAATGGTGCCTGTAATAATTTGCGAAATATTCTTTAATCACATATCCTTTGTAACCCAGGCAGATGATAAATTCATTGTATCCATAATGAGAATAAATCTTCATGATATGCCAAAGAATAGGCTTTCCTCCTATTTCAATCATGGGCTTCGGCTTTAACTCTGTTTCTTCACTCAGTCGTGTGCCGAATCCGCCTGCAAGAATAACTACTTTCATACCCCCAATTTGATCTATCCCTTGACGAACTTTAATTAGAATAATAGCCGCTTCCATCCCTTTTTTCGCCATAGCCATAGCCATAGCCATAGCCGTACCCATACCCATACCCAGGTCCTGATTTATAAATATCATTTAACAGGACGCTGATTTTTTCGGTACGCCTGTTCTCATGATAGTCTTTAAGAGATTGCAGCAACTGTTTAGGCGTATAATTTTGACGAATCACGAAAATGGTATGATCAGCGTATTCAGAAAGGCCAATGGCATCCGTCACAATCGCCATCGGTGGTGTGTCTATAATCACAAAATCAAATACAGTTTTTGCATGCTCCAAGAATTCTTTTATCCGTTCTCCCATTAAAAGTTCTGACGGATTGGGGGGCACTGGCCCGCCACTCACTAAAAACAAATTTTCTTGTGAGGTTCTTTGAATAACATTTTCAAATGTTGCAAGCCCTGCCAAAAAGCTACTCAAGCCGACACTATTGTCCAGCTTAAGCTCAGAAAATAACCGCGGCTTCCTCATATCAGCTCCAACAATCAATGTTCGTTTTCCAGACATAGCTATCACCGAAGCCAGATTAATGGTGGTAAATGTTTTACCCTCTCCACTAATTGAACTTGATACCATAACAACAGGCTTGGTTATCCCGGTTAAAAAATAGTTAAGGTTAGTTCGCAGCGCCCTAAATGACTCCGCCACTGCAGACTTTGGACTATTTAGAACAATCAGACTTTCTGAAGCTTGCTTATGTCCAACGCCACCTATAAACGGAATCCTGACCACTTTTTCCACGTCTTCCTTAGACTGAATTTTGGTATTGAATATCTCGATCAAAATAAAACAAAGTAAAGGCAGTAAAAAACCCAGAAAAAATGCAAGAGAATAATTTTGTGTTGTCTTTGGCGAGATGGGTCCACCAGAAATCATTGGGGGATTAATCACCACAATGTCCGTTGAACTGGATGCCTTTGAGATACCTGCTTCTGACTTCTTTTGAAGCAGAAAAACGTAAAGATTTTCTAGCAATGAATACTTTCTTTTAATCGATATAAACTTTCTTTCCGATGACGGCAATCCGCTAAGCTGTTTTTCTGTTACCGCAATTTGCCTGAGAAGGTAGTCATTCTTAATGCTTTCCGTAGCCTTAATATTCCTAACCGCCTCGATAATATTCTTTCTGATCTCTGCTAATTGTTTAACTCGTTCAGAAACCAGTGGGTTTACCTGCCTATCATTTCCAGCGATCATTTTCAGCTCTAGCTGAATATCCACCATTTTACCTATCAATGATCCCAACACCGGATCTGAAATACCCACCGAACTGGGAGCTATAACTGGATCAAGATTGCTGCTTTCCCCAATGTATGACGTGAGGTAATCGTAGTAATTTTTGTGAATGAGAAAGTCGGTTTTCTGAAGATCCAGGCCCTCTAGTTTTTCATACAGACGGGTTGTTTCCTCGCCTGTATTGGTCACAGAATTCTTATCCTTAAACTCTTCCATCATTGTCTCCACTCTCTGAAGCGAGTCACTTATGTCCTCTAGTTGCTGACTTATAAATTCAATCGTACGAGAGGCGGTTTGATTTTTCTTATCCAAGTCATATTGCTGGTATCGTTTTATCAAGCCTGTTAAGAAGTCAACATTTTTGATGGGATTGGGCCCGTTGATGGAAAGATTAACAACCCCGGCTCCTTCCTCTGCCCAGTCTGCGGTTAGATTAGAAACATATCGGCCTGTTATTGAGGATGGAGTCTGGTACAAAAAAACAAAAGGTTCGCCTGCCAAAGGATTTGCTTCGGCATCCATAGAAAAAATAAGTTCAAGCCCCTCATACTGTACAGGCGTCCCGAAATTGAATGTGGTTCGAGCCTTGTTCTGATCGTCACCACCATTCGGGAACAATTGAAACCGCTGCTTATCCAGCGCAACAAAATAAAATTTTGCAGTAGACAGTCCATGCGAATCTATAATCTTAGCCGAAAAAGGTGTTCCCCCATAAGCCTCAGTTGTAAGAAAATTCCCTTCTTTATAAAAGCTCACTTCAAAATTCAAATCTTCGATGGTTCTCTGAATGAGAGGATAAGACTTAATGATATAAAGTTCATTCAGGTAATTTCTGTACGGATCGATCAATGAGTTTTTATATAAAAGTTCAGCCCCACCCGTTTCCTCTGTTTCTTTTATGATAATTGCAGCCGTGACCGGATAAATTTTTGTAGCATACCTATTGCGCAAGAAGGCAGCGGAAACAAAGAGAGCAAGTGAGATTGCAATCCAATACCAATGACGAAGCGCCTGAAATGCGACCCGCTTAAAGTCAATCGTTAATCCAGCTTGCGATTGATTCTGCTGAAAAGAATCTATTCCTAAAGTTCTCACAGACATCGATTGATTCTATTTAGTTGAATTAATGAGCGTGACTGTAATCAGCAACAACGAAAGTGAAGATAAAATAAGCGACAAGTTCTTGCCGAAATAAGTCTGGTAGGGTCGTTGACGCAGAGCAGGGACAATGAGAATGTCATTTTGATGTACAAAATATTCGGGGGAATTGAAAAAATTTTCGTCCAGCAGGTTCAAATACCGAACTTCGGCTTTGCCATTAATTTGCCGAATAAGTTTAAGATTTCTTTTGTCAGCAAGGTCGGTCAATCCACCTGCCAACCCTATCGCTTCGATATAGTTAACTCTATTATTGGACAGAATTATCGTCCCCTCATTTTTTGCTTCTCCCAAGACGGTAAAACGGAAGTTGATTAATCGAACTTTGACCACAGGCGACTCCAGATATTGATCCGCCAACTGCTGTAGCTTTGTCTGAACCTCAAATACTGTCAGGTCTTTAACTTTCACCTTACCAAGTACTGGGTATGTAATTTCCCCATTGGGGTCTACCAATTCCCCAAGCAAGATCGCATTTCCTTGCGTGAGATTTTGATTTTGTTGTTGGTTGATGTTTTTATTGAAAATATCGTATTCCTTGTTCGTTAAACTCTCAAACTTTACTGAAATATTATCTTCTGGCTGTATCCTGTATTCATAGTTTTGAATATCATACGCTCGTACAACAGAGTCCTTCGGCAAATCCTTCACATTCACATCATCCTTCTGCAGATAGACATATTTCTTATTCGTAACACACGAACTAATTAACAAAAACAATGCAATGAAGTAGAATAAACGCATCAGCTTGATTCCTCTAGTTTCCAAAAATTATAAATCATAATCACAAACTCCCTCATCTCCCCCAGCGGCACCATGTTGGGTCCATCGCTTAGTGCTTTTGAAGGGTTGGGGTGTGTCTCAATGAAAAAACCATCAACACCCACCGCTGCAGCAGCTTTGGCAAGGTAGGGAGCAAACTGCCTGTCTCCTCCGCTCTTGCCACCAAGGCCACCGGGCCGTTGGATGCTATGCGTTACATCAAACACAACGGGTGAATACTGCCGCATGATGGGAAGTGACCGCATATCTACTACCAGATTGTGATAGCCAAAGCTCGTGCCTCGCTCCGTGAGAAAGACTTTGTTGTTACCCTCTCCCCTCACTTTCTCCACTGCATATTTCATGTCTTCGGGAGCCATGAACTGTCCCTTCTTTACCTTCACTGCCCTACCTGTTTTTGCAGCAGCTACCAGCAAGTCTGTCTGGCGGCAAAGGAAGGCGGGTATCTGAAGCACATCCGCTACTTCTGCTACCTCAGCGCATTGATAGGATTCGTGCACATCAGTTACTATAGGGACGTTTAACTCTTTCTTTATTCTCTTAAGAATTTCAAGTCCACCCTCTTTTGAAGGGCCACGGTAAGAGCCGGAAGAAGTTCTATTCGCTTTGTCGAACGAAGATTTGAAAACATAGTCGATACCTAGCTCCTCACAAATCTCTTTTACTTTAACGCATGTCTCATAGCAAATGTCGTAGCTCTCCGCGGCACAAGGGCCGGCAAAGAGAACCATTTTATCTCCGCCCAGGGTTATCTTATTAGTGAGTTGGACTTTGTCTTTGAATATCTCCACTGATGCTAGATGTTAGATGTAAGACGTTAGATGCTATCGTTCTTCAAAATGTTCAATAAATCCTCTGGCGTCACCGTAGTGTCCCACGCAACCAATTTCATTCTTTTCAACAATTCATCGTCAGAAAACATCCCTCTTTTACTTTTTTAATATATTATCCAACTCCCCCTTTGCCGCCAGTACCAAATCACTTATCTCCCTCACTACTCCCTGTCCGCCTTTTGCCTCGGTCACGATGTCCACTTCTTTCTTTATATAATCAAATGTATCTGCAGGGCAAGCCGATAAACCACATGTTCTTAATATGCCCAGATCATTGATATCATCTCCTATATACGCAACGTGCTTCTTCTTTAGTTTGTGGAAGGACACAAGTTTTTCGAATACAGCAGCCTTATCCATGATACCCTGATGGCAAAAATCAAGCTTCAATTCTGCGGCTCTGTTGCTAACTACTTTAGAATCTCGCCCTGTAATAATCCCGACCAGTATCCCAGCCTTTTTCAGATGACTGATAATGTACCCGTCCTTTACATTGAAATTTTTGATCTCTCTGCCAGTGTCGTCATAGATAATCTGTCCATCTGTCAATACTCCGTCCACATCAAAAAAAATGGCCTTTATTTGGGCCGCCTTTTTGATTTGTTCTTTGGAGTATTTGCCTAATACTTCTTTTACCGGCATCTGTTAAAGTTCAAAGTCTAAAGTTTTGCGTTTGAAGTTTTGAAGCATCAAGTTTTAAACCAGAAAACATTGGTTACTCGTCTAAATTCCCGAAAATTAGGAAAATTATCCGTTACCTCATGAAAATAATCAAGGTTGGCGTTTCTGCTTTCGTTACGATAGGACTGATTTACTTTCTTAACAACAGTTGGAACGTTGGTTCTCCAATTCCACCGTTGGGTAAATTTCTTGACCCTTTCCATGGCTTCTGGAAAAATGCCGAGAACGTAAAAATCGGTGACGAGGTCGGACAAATTCCTGGATTAAAAGAACGTGTTGTAATTGTTTATGACAGCGTTTTGATTCCCCACATCTATGCTCAAAATGATGACGATCTTTATCTCGCCCAAGGCTACATCACTGCTAAAAACAGGCTGTGGCAAATGGAGTTTCAGACCCATGCTGGAGCAGGAAGAGTGTCGGAAATTGTAGGCGAGGCAGCACTTGACTTTGACCGCGGCCAGCGAAGACTCGGAATGGTATATGCGGCTGAAAATTCGCTGAAATCCATGGAAGCAGACCCTGTCGCCAACAGCATGGTAAATGCCTATACTAGAGGAATCAATGCTTACATTCAATCACTTGATTATGAGAGTCTTCCTGTTGAGTACAAGTTGCTTGGCTATAAGCCAGAATCGTGGACAAATCTGAAGTGTGGCCTCCTTCTGAAGAGCATGGCCAAGACGCTAAATCTTGGAGAAAAAGACCTTGAAATGACCAACGCATTGCATCTATTTGGCAAGGAAACGCTCGATATTCTTTACCCCGATTATGAGGGCGCCAGCGATCCAATCGTTGACAATGCCGGCAACTGGAAATTCACACCAATTGCGTTGGATAGCCTGCCGCTTGCCCTACCCGATGAATTGGTGTCCTTACCTCCGCGGGAAAAATCCTCTCCCGACATCGGCAGCAACAATTGGGCAGTGAGTGGGAAAAAGACGAAGACCGGCTCTCCTATCTTATGCAATGACCCACATCTCGAATTAAATCTTCCTTCCATCTGGTATGTCATTCATCTTAACTCGCCAACAGTCAATGTTATGGGAGCATCTCTTCCCGGTGCACCTGCCGTGATCAGCGGATTTAATGATTCGATTGCCTGGGGGGTAACTAACGCACAGCGTGATCTGGTGGACTGGTATAAAATAAAATTTAAAGACGCTGCGAAAAACGAATACCTCAGTGACGGAGTATGGAAGCCGACTAAGAAAGCGGTAGAAAAGTTTCTATTTAAAAACGGTGAATCATTCTATGACACCGTTGTGTATACCCACCATGGTCCGGTGCCATACGATGAGACGTATCATGGAGATGATGAGAAAAATCACTTTGCCTTTCGCTGGATTGCCCACGATCCTTCTGAAGAGATCATTACTTTCTATAAACTAAACCGTGGCAAAAACCACGAGGACTATCAGCGTGCGTTGGATCATTATTCTTCCCCTGCTCAAAATTTTGTCTTTGCCTCTGTAAGTGGAGATATCGCGATGCGAATACAGGGAAAATATCCGGTGAGGAGAAAAGAAGAGGGCAAATTTCTTCTTGACGGAACAAAAACTTCAACAGAGTGGAAAGCCTTTATTCCCAACGAGCAAAATGTGATGCACAAAAACCCTACCCGCGAGTTTGTAAGCTCTGCTAATCAATACCCCGCAGACATTACGTATCCTTACTATGTTACAGCTACCAGTTTCGAAGATTACCGCAACCGAAGAATTAATCAGCGCCTGGCTGAGATAAATGACATCACCCCTCAGGATTTGATGGATCTTCAATTGGACAATTATAACTTAAAGGCTGCTGAAAGCCTTCCCCTATTCCTTAGCTACCTTGACAGCACTCAACTCAAAGGCTCTGAGGCCGTTGCCTACCAAAAACTAAAGTCTTGGAATTATTACAATAGTGTTGAGTCCGAAGGTGCTTCTTACTATGAGGCTTGGTTAAGGGCACTGCTCCCCATGATCTGGGATGAGATGGCAGCAGAGAAGCCAGCGCTCGATTGGCCCACTACCTATATGACTTTCCGCTTCATCAAAGAAAAACCTGACTTTAGTTTTTTTGATATTCAAGGAACACCTGAAAAAGAGAATGCCGGTGATATCATCCGTAAATCATTCAGCGAAGGCGTAGCCGTAATTGACAAATGGAAGGAAGAGAAGAAGAAAGACCCAGCATGGGCTGATTACAAGGATGGCTATGTTCAGCATCTTCTACGGCAAGAAGCCTTCAGTTATCACATCAAACATGGAGGCAATGGAAGTATAGTCAACGCACACTCAAGAAGAAATGGCCCTAGTTGGAGAATGGTCGTGAGTTTGGAGAAATCGGGAATTAAGGCATGGGGCATTTACCCAGGAGGGCAATCAGGAAATCCTGGAAGTCCGTATTATAATAATCTTCTTCCCCTTTGGACCGAAGGCAAATACTTTTCATTTCATTTCACCTCCAGTCCTGAACTTATGCAAACAAGTAAAATGGCTACCCTCACATTAACTCCAAAAAAATGAAATTTGTATATCAAGTGATCATAACAGCAGTAGGTGCCTTTGTCCTTCAAACGTTCTTGCCGTGGTGGACTGGAACGATCGTTGCCGCTGGCGTTGGATATTACATTGGCAATAACGGGCTTCTCTCCTTCTTTGGTGGGTTTCTAGGGATAGGATTACTTTGGCTGGGCATGGCCCTCTTTATTGATGTCAGCACACAGTCGATTCTCACTGAAAAGATTAATCGGATACTGCCGTTAAATTCCATTCTGCTTACAACACTTGTTGGTGGACTGGTCGGAGGATTTGCTGCGCTGACTGGGGCACTACTCAGTAAAAAGCAATAGGTTTTAAACTTCAAGAAAAAATTTCAGGACTATGGGTTATAAATTTCATCAGAAAACAAAAAACCTCACCATTTACGATGAGGTCTTTGTCGGGGCGGCCAGATTCGAACTGACGACCTTGGCGCCTTAAGCGCCACGCGATCGATCGGCAAGAAACCTTTTGGCTCCACGTTTCTTGATAGCAAGCTCCATTTTCATTGCCTGGGCTCGCGTAGAGAATTCTGCTGTCCAGATAATGCTCCATGGGATGCCTTTTCTTATAGAAGAAGTCTCACCTTGATTATGTTCTGTTAGCCGATTTAATAAATCGTGTGTATGTCCGGTATAATACTTCGATACGGATTCGCTAAAGAGAATGTAGGCTACAAATTTCATTGAAAACAAAAAACCTCACCATTTACGATGAGGTCTTTGTCGGGGCGGCCAGATTCGAACTGACGACCTCCTGGTCCCAAACCAGGCGCGATACCGGGCTACGCTACGCCCCGAGCAATCTTTAAAAGAGGCGCGAAGATATAAAAACATCCTCATCTGCCAATTAATTTTTGTGATCCCGGCTGGATTCGAACCAGCGACCTACTGCTTAGAAGGCAGTTGCTCTATCCAGCTGAGCTACGAGACCAAACTTTGCCTACCTATAGAAGCCTGATAAACGGAGCCTTAGTTTAGTTTTGCGGAGAGGGGGGGATTCGAACCCCCGGTACAGTTTAACCCGTACGACAGTTTAGCAAACTATTGGTTTCAGCCACTCACCCACCTCTCCGTAGGATTCTCTGAAAAAGAAGTGCAAATATAGCCGCTCAGCTCAATGAATTGAGTGAATCTCGCTAATTTTTTGATTTTGTAACCAGAAAGGAGGTATAGCCGTAAGTTCATTCATCTATTCTGTAACCGTTATTGGAGAGTTGGAGAAGAGGTCCTACTGTTTAATTTTGCACCATGTCATTATTCCGTGAGTTTGGGGTTCGCGAGTTTCTGGTACTTCTAGTGTTTCTGATTTTTTATGCTTTCTACCTAATTCGCGTCATTCGGATTGGAAGAACGCTAAATACACCATTCCACAATGTCTTTATCAAACTAGTTCTCCGTTCGCTTGTTTTCGGACTCATCCTGCTCGCTTTTTTGGGGCCTACGTTTGGTGACTCCAAGAAAGAAATTCAATCGGTAGGAAAGGATATTATGATTTGCGTGGACCTCTCTAAGTCCATGGAGGCCTTTGACATTCAGCCTACTCGCCTTGAAAAAGTAAAATTTGAAATGAAAAAGGTGATTGAGGCGTTTAATTCTGATCGCATCGGCATCATCATCTTCTCATCGGAAGCATTCATGCAATGTCCTCTGACATTTGATCAAAATGCGCTAAACCTTTTCATCGAAACGATGAACTCCGGATTAGTGCCAGCCACCGGCACCGATTTTGGTCCTCCACTTCGCATGGCGCTTACAAAATTAACAGACAAAGAAGGAGAACCGAGCAGCGAGCATAAATCCAAAGTGATCATTCTCATCAGTGATGGTGAGGATTTTGGAGAACAGACTGATGAGATGGCTAAAGAAATTGAAGATGAAGATATTAAACTATTTACACTGGGCGTTGGCACCCAGAAAGGCAGTCAGCTTTATGCAAGTCGCGGCTACAAAACCGATCGCGAAGGCAATACAGTTATATCAAAACTTAATGCCAACTCACTTCAATCACTGGCGCGGAAGACCGATGGGCAATATTTTGAAATTAATGAAAACAGAAATGATGTCTCTAAACTGATTAATACTATCAGCAACATTGAAGGTCAGCTGCGTGAGGCCCGCATGGTAGACGTTTCGGCCAACCGCTATTTCTACTTTTTGCTTGCCGCTTTCGTACTTTTGGTACTGGATGTATTACTCAATGTAAAGACAATCCGGATATGAAGATTCTTTTAGGAATTATTACCGCACAGTTTCTGCTCCTTGGTATCGGTCCCGGTGACATCAACAAAATCAATTCATTAAAATCAGAAGCTAAGGCCGCCTATACAAAAGGGGATTATCAGCTTGCTATAGATAAATATAAGTACCTCGTTGATTCACTGGGCGTAAAGGAGGAGGAAGTGATGTTGAATCTGGCGAATTCCTATTTCAACAGTAAGGATACCGTGAGTGCTCCAACTACGTATTTGCCGCTTACGCAGAGTAGCAATACCCGAATTAAATCCATCGCCAACCAGCAACTTGGGGTAATGGCAAACCGAAAAGGCAAGTTTGAAGAAGCGCTAAATTATTTTAAACAGGCGTTGAAGACTGCTCCGGACAATGAAGATGCGCGATATAACTACGAAATGGTGAAAAAGAAATTGGAGGAGGAAAAGAAAAAGCAGGAACAACAAAACAAAGATCAGAACAAGGAAAACAAGGACGATAAAAAAGATCAGAATAAAGACAAGAAGGATCAGCAAAATAAAGATCAACAAGACAAAAAAAATCAGGAGGACCAAAAAAAGGATCAGCAAAAGAAAGAGCAGGAACAAAAAGATAAAGAGCAAAAAAGTAAGGAGCAGCAGGACAAAGACAAGAAAGAAAAAGAACAACAGGAGAAAGAGCAACAGGAAAAGAATCCTGACAAAAAAGACCTCCCTCCTTCTGTTTCGGAAAAACTAAAGGAAATGCAGATGAGTGAGGAGAAGGCCAAGATGATTCTGGAAGCAATGAAGAATCAAGAGATTCAATACCTGCAGCAAAACAAACGAAAGGCCTCTAAACCGAAAGATAAAGGGAAACCGGATTGGTAGAGAGATATAAGTAAAAAGACGTAAGTAGAAAGATATAAGTAGTAAGACTTAAATAGTAATTAAAGAAGAAAGCCATAAATCCATGAAAGAAGTTTACATAGTATCAGCAGTCCGCACTCCTATCGGGAGTTTTGGAGGTAGTTTATCCAGTCTCAGTGCCGTTAAGTTAGGATCCATCGCTGTTAAGGGGGCACTGGAGAAAATAAAACTGGATCCCAAACAAGTTCAGGAAGTTTTCTTTGGTAACGTTATTTCTTCTGGGCTTGCGCAAGCACCAGCTACGCAGGTAGCAGTTGGTGCGGGTCTTGGATACAACATACCCTGCACCCTTGTGAACAAAGTCTGTGCTTCCGGAATGAAAGCGATGATGATGGGCGCACAATCGATTATGCTTGGGCAAAATGATGTTGTCGTTACTGGAGGTATGGAAAGCATGTCGAACATTCCCTATTACCTGATGAAGGCACGTACAGGCTATAAATTTGGAAATGGCGAACTTATTGACGGCCTTACATTTGATGGACTCACGGATGTTTATAATCATTGTGCGATGGGCGTATGTGCAGATAACACGGCCAAAGAAATGAACATCTCGCGGCAAGATCAGGACGCTTACGCAATTAATTCCTATAAGCGATCTTCTGCTGCCTGGGCTGCAGGCAAATTCAAGGATGAGATTGTAGCGGTAGAATTAACCGGAAAGAAAGGAGACGTTACTCTTTTTGCCGAGGATGAAGAGTATAAGAATGTAAACTTTGACAAGATAGCTGCATTGAAACCGGTATTTACTAAAGAGGGAACCGTAACTGCCGCGAATGCTTCTACCCTCAATGATGGAGCGGCAGCGGTTATCTTAATGAGCAAGGAGAAAGCAACAGAGCTGGGACTTAAGCCTATTGCTAAAATTCGAGGCTTTGCCGATGCAGCGCAGGACCCCATGTGGTTCACCACAACTCCTTCTATCGCAATTCCTAAAGCAATGAAAATGGCGGGTGTTAGTTCAAAGGATGTTGACTACTATGAAATCAATGAAGCCTTCTCAGCTGTAGCAATTGCGAATAATGTCAAGTTAGGACTGGATCCGCAGAAAGTTAATGTCAATGGAGGAGCTGTTTCACTAGGTCATCCGCTGGGCGCTTCGGGAGCACGCATTACCATCACGCTTGCGAATGTATTAAGACAGAATAAAGGCTCGATTGGTGTGGCCGGAATCTGTAATGGCGGTGGCGGTGCTTCCGCGATTGTCATTGAAAATCTCTGAGCGCAGCGATGAATGTTGTTGAGCACACAACATACCAGTTGGTTTAGCGTTTTTAGCGAATGATACGAGCATTGATGATTTGCCATGGCGTTTTATTTCTATGGCTTACCTCAATTCCGCTGATTGCTCAGAAGCCTGTTACAAAATACTATGATGCCAGTTACCGGCAGGTAAAGGAAGAGTATTTCGTTTCCGAAGAAGATAAAGAGTCCCTTCAAGGGAAGTATACGCGCTACTTCGAAGATGGAAAAGTTGCCATCACGGGTACTTTCGTAGATGGTGTGCGATCAGGTACATTTCTTGAGTACCACGAAAATGGAACACTGCTCCGCAAAATTAATTACGTTAATGGCATGCGCCATGGAGCTGTAGAAGTCTTTGACGAAACGGGCAAATTAATTCAACGCGCGTTTTACCAAAACAATCTCTTGGTTGATAGCGTCAAATCTTTTTTTGATACCGGTATCACAAAAACAGAATCCTATTTTCTCAAAGGAAAGCCTGATGGAATTGTGAGAGAATATTATCCTTCCGGCAAGCCCCGCAAAGAAATCACTTACAAGAATAAGAAGCCGAATGGGATCACACGGACTTTTTATGAAACTGGAAGTATAGAAACCGAGGCCAACTTTCTGGATGGGATTATGAATGGCTTCTTCAAAACGTATTATCCCAACGGACAATTGGAGATTGTGTATTCCATTAAGGAAGGTGAAAAAATGGGGAACTTCAAAAGTTATGATACGGAGGGTCACCTGTTGCTGGATGGAAATTTCATGAATGGCCGATTGCATGGCGACAACATTGGATATTTTCCGAATGGCAATATTCGTCACCGCTTTCAATTCAAAGAAGGCGGCAAGAGCGGCACGAACTTAGCTTACTATGAGAACGGAGTCACCAAGACACGTGAGCAGGTTTCGCTCAATGGCGTTGACATGACTACTGAAGATTTCACAGAGGAGGGAAAACGAATATCGGAGAAATCATTTCGGAAACTCAGACCTCAGGGTACGTGGAAGTTCTTTGCTGAAGATGGCAAAACACTTAAAGTAAAGGAGGAGTACGATAATGGGCAATTACATGGCTTACGTACAGTATATTCTCTCAATGGTGAGAAGTCATTGGAGGAGACTTATCAGTTCGGTTTAATAACAGGCCTCGTCAGAAATTACTACGATACCGGCAAGCTCCTTTCAGAATGCGAGTATCGAGGGAATCGGCAGCATGGAAAATATACCCGCTATCATCCCAACGGGCAGATTAAGGAACAGGGAGAATATGTGGCCACCAAAAAACACAAGGAGTGGATGGAATTTGATGATCAGGGTAAGTTGATCAGGACTTTTGTATTCAGGGCTGGCATTCTTCTGGAAGAAAAATAATTAGCGCCACACCGTCTGGTCTATTCCGCATTCGCTATTTTGCGATCCAGTTCCATTACTATGAATGCCATCAAAGAAACTCACTTCAATCTTAAAGGTCAAACCGGATTCTATAAAGGAAAGGTGCGGGATGTCTATTATTTTGGAGATAAGCTTGCGATGGTTGCTACCGACCGTATTTCTGCGTTTGATGTGGTGCTTCCGAGGGCTATCCCTGATAAAGGAAGAGTGCTTAATCAGATAGCCGCTTTCAATTTAGCTGCCACCAAAAATATTGTACCCAATTGGGTCATCAGCACGCCTGATCCTAACGTTACAATCGGTTTTTCTTGTGAGCCTTTCCCCGTGGAAATGGTAGTTAGAGGCTATCTCGCTGGCCATGCGGCTCGTGAATACAAGGCCGGGAAGAGAATACTTTGTGGGGTAAAGTTGCCCGATGGTCTTCATGAAAATGACAAACTCCCCTCCCCGATTATTACGCCCACCACCAAAGCAAAAGTGGGGCACGATGAAGACATCTCGAAGGAAGAAATCTTAGCAAGAGGGCTTGTCTCAACAAAAGACTATCAGCAACTGGAAGATTATACGTTCAAACTCTATCAAAAGGGAACGGAGCTTGCTGCAAAGCGTGGTCTCATTCTGGTCGATACTAAATACGAGTTTGGTAAGCATGGCGGCACCATCTATCTTATAGACGAAATCCACACACCCGATTCTTCGCGTTATTTTTATGCCGAAGGATATACCCAACGCCAGGAGGCACATCAACCTCAAAAGCAATTGTCAAAAGAATTTGTCCGGCAGTGGCTTATTGAGAATGGCTTTCAGGGGAAGGAAGGACAACACGTACCCGAAATGACCGATGCTATTGTTAAATCGATCTCCGAACGGTATCAGGAACTTTATGCCCAGGTGATGGGCGAACGATTGCCTACAATAAATTATGATCAACTGACCGAACGAATTGAAAGTAGCATCGTTAATTCCATAAAATAGTTTTAATTTTGTCCATCACTTGCACCCTTTAATCAGCCTCACGAATGAAATACACTATTGACAAGAAGGAAAAGTACAGCCTGCTTCGCCTCCACGAAGAGAAGCTCGACTCGAACATCGCACCGAACCTCAAATCGGAGATGATTACCCTTCATGCAGAAGGTGTACGCAACATCATTCTTGATTTGAACGAGGTAAAATATACGGATTCATCAGGCTTGAGTGCCTTATTAGTGGGCAATCGCATTGTGCAGGAAGATGGTGGAATATTCATCCTTATCAGCCTTTCCGAGCATACCCTTAAGTTGATCAAAATTTCTCAATTGGACAGCGTACTGACTATTCTGCGCACAGCAGAAGAAGCGATTGATGCTGTATTCATGCATGAAATAGAGAAGGATATGAAAGACGAAGGGTGATCCCCGTCAGCATGCGATGATTACTCTTTAATTCAGCATGTCTTTTAAACTTTACATTCTCGGCTCCAGCGGGGCAATGCCTGCCTACGGAAGATTTCCTTCCTGTCAGCTTCTGGAAATTCAAAATCATTTATTTCTAATTGATTGTGGCGAAGGCGCGCAGATGCAATTAATGAAGTATCAACTTCCCTATCATAAAATCCATTCTATTTTTATCAGTCATCTTCATGGCGATCACTACCTGGGACTGATGGGCCTCCTTTTTAGTATGCACTTGCAACGCAGAGTAACTGACCTCCATTTGTACAGTCATCGCGGCCTGGACGAAATCATTTTGCAGCAACTCAAATACTCTGCTTCGACACTTAACTTTAAAATAATTTTTCATCCTCTTGAGTCAGATTTACAGCAGCTCATTGTGGATGAAAGTGGCTACACGGTTGAAACCATTCCCCTTCGCCATAAAATTCCTTGCTTAGGATTTCTTTTCAGGGAAAAGCAAAAGCCAAGAAGAGTTGATAAAGAGAAATTACAACCCGGCATGCTACTGCAGCATATTGCCGCACTTAAAACCGGAACAGATGTTCTTGATAGCGCCGGACAAATGCTGTACAAGAATGAAGACTTTACCCTGCCACCCAGGCGCTCCTATTCTTATGCCTATTGCTCTGACACCTACTACCTTGAGTCAATAGCAAAGCAAATTCAGGGCGTAGATCTTCTATACCATGAAGCAACTTTTATGGAAGAAGAGCAGGATAAAGCAATCGAGACCAAACACAGCACAGCGAAACAAGCTGCTTTAATAGCACGTGCTGGCGGAGTTAATCAACTGCTGATCGGTCATTTCTCAGCGCGTTACCGTGAGCTCGAAGGCTTGCTGCTCGAGGCACAATCGATTTTTCCCGCTACAGAACTCGCTCTTGAAGGTAAAATTATTGAACTTGTCGATTAGCATGCCGGAGCAAAAAAAACACCGACTCTTTATTATCCTAAGTGGCATATTTCTCACCAATGCCATTATTGCAGAGATGATAGGTGTAAAAATTTTTTCAGGTGAGGGAACGCTTGGTATGGCTCCTGCCCATCTGAACATTCTGGGGTTTACGATGGACTTTAATCTGACTGCAGGTGCGGTGATCTGGCCTGTAGTGTTCATCACCTCCGACCTTATCAATGAGTATTTTGGAAAGCCGGGAGTCAAGCGCATTAGCTACCTTACTGCTGTGCTCATCGCCTATGCGTTCGTTGTAATTTTCTTTGCCATTCACCTACCACCCGCTGAATGGTGGATGGATGCTAACAATAAAGATCTTGACGGCAATTTCTTTAATATGAATTTTGCTTTCAATAAAATCTTTGGCCAAGGTCAGCGCATTATTCTCGGTTCGCTTATCGCTTTTCTCCTTGGCCAATTGGTAGATGTTTACGTTTTTCAGCGCATGCGAAAAATCACTGGCCCAAAAAAGCTTTGGTTGAGGGCCACGGGTTCTACCCTGATATCACAACTTGTCGATAGTTTCGTGGTTCTCTATATCGCCTTTGCTGGTGTTTTCTCAAACTCGCAAATAATAGCGATCGGGCTAACGAACTACATCTATAAATTTGCTGTAGCAATCCTGCTTACACCCGTCATCTATGCGGGGCATTTTTTGATTGACCGTTACCTTGGAAAAGAACATGCAAATGCTCTTGCCGATGAAGCGGCTGCCGGAAGTAATTCATTTCTGTAGTCTTGTGAAATTGTCTAAAAGGATGCCTGTGGCAACCCCAGCATTGAGGGATTCGGCTGCTCCAAAAGCAGGAATTGTGATCTTGTGTTGAATAAACTTTTCAAGCTCCTGAGCTATACCTCTTGATTCGTTTCCAATAACTAAATATCCGCCCTTCTGCGGAAAGACGATTCGGTGAATATCTTCTCCTTCAAGGTATGCACCATACGTTGTGCCATCGACAGCAGCGAGGTATTGCGTTAGCACCGAATAGTAAATATTCACTCTGCAAAATGAGCCCATGGTAGCGCTGATCGTTTTAGGGTTATAGAAATCTGCAGTCTCTTCCGAGACAACAATATTCCTGATATCATACCAATCGGCCGTACGGATAATGGTACCCAGATTACCCGGATCACGGATATCGTCAAGTACAAGTATGAGCTCTTCAGGCTGACGTAGTGGGGCTTTGTTGGCTTTCATTCGCGCTACCGCAAGAGCCCCGTTATTACTTTGCAGCGTACCAATGTCGGTTAGTTCGGTATCTGACGTGGTTACTACTTCGAGTGGCATTTTCTTCAGTAGCTTATGGTGCGTTTCCAAAAAGGAGGGCGTGGCTGCTACCCAGGTTACTACGAAATCGGACTGAAGCAGTTCTTCCACACTTTTTGCCCCTTCCACCAAAAACGATTGCTCCTCCTTTCGGTATTTCTTTACTTGCAAAGATTTGATGTACTTGATGCGCGCTTTTGAAATCATTGTGGCCCTGTTAAAAAAGAAATATAAATATTTTCTGGTACTCCTGAGCTTGTCCGGACTTCTTTCCAGCTGCATAGGTACTCTTTACATGAAAGAGAATCAGAAACTGCTCTATCGGCAGTCCATAAAATCTCCAAAAGATTTCACACTTGAGGGAATGAATAGTCTTTACACGCAAAAAGTCAATAGCAAAGTATTAGGGCTCCCTATTAACTACCTGGTGTGGATGCATCATGCGGGTGAGAAGGTGTATGACAAACAAAAATTCATTGACAAAAAGGAAATCAAGACAAAGAAATTTGATCGCAAAATTGAGCGTGCCAATGACCCGAGAAAAAAAGCAAGCCTTCAATATCGAAAACTTCGAAAGATTGATCTGATTAACGCCAAGATTGAAAACGGAAATCATTTCATGCAATGGGGCGAACCTCCTGCCGTGTTTGATACAGCGCAGGTAAAAGCCACAACGGATAAGATCAACAACTTTCTCTTTACCAAAGGTTATTTTCAGGGAAAGGCTTTTTCCGAAGTAAAAGAATACAAACGAAGAGTAGGTGTCGTTTATAATCTCGATCCCGGAAGGGGCTACTATATTGACACGCTCTCTTCAGACATACAGGACAGTGTTGTAGCTAAATTATATTTCCAACATCAAAACGAGAGCCTGCTTAAAAAAGGAGACCGGTTTGATCAGGATAAAATTAGTCAGGAACGTGAGCGCATTGACTTGTTGATGAAAGACAATGGCTATTATGATTTCAGTCGGCAATACATCCACTTTGACATCGACACTGCTTATCACCATCAGCATACGATTGCCGTACGGACGGAAATCAGAAATCCTACCAAGCAGGATTTTCATAAACTTTTTTCTATTGACTCAATCAATTTCACTACCGATGCGGGTGTTACTCCAAAAAACAAGGACGATGAGCGGAAACGAAATCTGGTGGATGCTATTAACTTCCACTATTTTAAGCATGAGTATAGCAACAAAATTCTCAGTCAACGTGTGTTTCTGGACCCCGATAATCCATATAGCAGAACGAAGACGTTTAGTACCCAGCGGCAACTTGCCAATCTGGATATTTTCAAGTTTGTCAACATTAATTATGATACTTCGGGCGGAAAATTTGTCGCTAATATTTTTGCAAGCCCGTTAGATCGGTTCTCCTGGTCGAACGAAGCGGGGCTTACGGTATCTCAAGGATTTCCCGGCCCTTATCTAAGCACTAACCTAAAAAAAAGAAATCTATTTGGAGGCCTTGAGATTTTTGAAATTGGCGGGCGATTTGGCTTTGAGGGAGTTGCCGCTGCAACAAGCACGGGCAACTTTTATAAGAGTACCGAAGCCAGTGCAAATACTTCTATAACTTTTCCTCAGTTTTTATTTCCGTTCAAAGCCGTTACCGCCAAAGGCTTTGGTAAATACAATCCCCGCACCAAAATGCTGGCGGGCTATTCCTACACTGATCGCCCGGAATACAATCGAAGCATTACCACCTTCTCGCATACCTATAACTGGGAAAACAGTCACCGAACGCAGTACTCTTTTACCCTCGCGAATCTTAATATTATTCGATCTACGCTAGCTCCTGCTTTTGATTCTCTACTTCTTAGCTTGCAACAAAATCAAGGTAATAATCTAATTAATACGTTTAAGCCCTCCTTCGTCAGTAGTATGATCTTTGGCATCACCTGGAACCCGAAGAATTATGGGAACACACAAAAAAGCTCTTATTATATTCGAGTGCAGGCCGAGAGTGGTGGTACTTTTTTCAGCCTCTATACTCCAGGGGTGATAGCCAAAGAAGGATTGCAGGTTTATCAATACGTTCGGCTCAATGCCGACTTGAGAAGAAATGAAATCATTGACAAGAATACCATCCTCGGCTATCGATTGAATATGGGTGTTGGTTATTCCTATAATTCAAACAGGGTATTGCCTTATGAAAAATATTTTTTTGCTGGTGGTAGTAACAGCATAAGGGCATGGAGACCAAGGCGATTGGGGATAGGATCAGCTCCCCCGGCACTGGCATCTAATCCGGAAAATGACGGCTTGTTTGATTACAAATATGAACGGCCAGGAGAAATTCTTCTTGAGGGAAGCATCGAGCTTCGTCAAAAGCTTTTTGGTTTTGTTAGCGGTGCTGTATTTGTGGACGCGGGCAACGTTTGGCTATTCAGGCAAACAACCGTGGCTCCATCCAGCGAACCTACTCAAGCCACATGGACTGGCAATACAAAATTCAGGTTGGATCAGTTCTACAAGGAGATCGCTGTTGGCACCGGTTTTGGGCTGCGCTTTGATTTTTCGTTTCTCGTTTTGCGCTTTGATGTTGGTATCAAGGCATATGACCCAGGCAGAAAAGAAGGAGATCGGTTCATTCTCAACAAAGCCAGGTTCTTCAAACCGTTTAGCACGGAGAGGGAGCCTGTTATTTTTAATATTGGAATTGGATATCCGTTTTAGTTAAGATGTAGGTAGAAAGACAGTAGGAAAGGGTCAATAGGATAATAATTCCCTTAGCGCTATCGCTACTTTTTCTGCGTTGGGTAGCATCATCTTTTCCAAGTCCCGATTGAGGGGAACGGCCGGAAGGTTAGAAGCCCCGAACGTCCACACCGGAGCATCTAAATGACTAAAGCATTCTTTCGAAATTCTTCCTGCGAGCGATTCGGCAAATGAATTTAACAAAGGCTCTTCCGTCAACACAAACGCTCGTCCATGTTTCGTCACGGCATCTGCAATTGCTTGCCAATCGATGGGATTCAACGTACGCAAATCGATGATCTCGATCCTATCCTTAAACTCAAGTGAGGCTTGCTGTGCCCAATAGACTCCCATGCCATAGGTAATTATAACAGCTGATTCACCCTGCTCCACTTTTCCCGCGGATGCGTACTGAATAGTTCGAGCCTTACCCAATGGAATTACATAATCTTCGTCCGGCTCAATTCCTTTAGCTTCTAAAGTCCCTGGCACTTTACTCCAATACAATCCCTTATGCTCCAGCAACACTACCGGATTAGGGTCGTAGAAAGAAGCCTTCAGCAGGCCCTTCATGTCTGCTGCGTTGGAAGGATACACTACTTTGATACCTCTTATGGTCAATAATGTGGATTCAATACTGCCAGAATGATAAGGACCACCTCCACCATAGGCACCTATAGGTACTCGGATCAGCGATTGAATTGGAAATTTTCCTTTGGTGAGGTAACAACTCTTGGAAAGCTCTTCCACCAGTTGGTTTATACCGGGCCAGATGTAATCTGCAAACTGAATTTCAACAATTGCCTTCGCCCCTACCGCACTCATGCCAGCAGTTGAACCAACTATATATGCCTCCTGAATTGGTGTATTAAAAACCCGGCTATCACCATACTTTTGCGCGAGGGTTGCTGCTTCTCGAAAAACTCCTCCTAACCTCCCACCCACATCTTGCCCATAGAATAATGCTTCAGGATGTTTTTTTAGAATTTCGTCCACAGCATGTAACGCGGCATCAACCATCACTACTTTCTCGCCCTTGACCGGATTTCTATTTCCTTTCTCTTCGGTTATTGTTGTTGGTGCAAATTCATGCGTATCAAAATCGGCCACCTCCGGGTCGGGCGAATCTATCGCTCTTTGATACGCAGCCTTTACTTCAGTGGCGGCTTTCGCGCGAACTGATTCCAATGACTTCTTACTTTCTCCTTCAGCCAGTAAGTAGTTTTCTAATTTTACAATCGGATCCTCTTTTTCTTGGCTTACTAAGTTATCCCCGCGATACCATTCTTTTCTTACTCCCGAAGTATGATGACCCAACAATGGACATTTTGCGTGAACGAGAATTGGCTCTCTGGTTTCACGTACAAACTCAATTGCTTTTTTTATCCCTAGATAGCTTTGTAAAAAATCGGAGCCATCAACTCGCAGTCGCTCCATGCCTCTAAAACCAGCTGCATATTCGTAGGCATCCATCGCGCGCATTTCTTTACCCGTAGCGGAAATACCCCAATCATTGTCCTGAATGAGATAAAGAATCGGAAGTTTTTTAAGCACTGCCATCTGAAATGCTTCGGCCACCTCTCCTTCTGTAACTGAGCCATCACCGAGCGAGCACAATACTATAGGCTTGTTTTTATTCCCAAGTCCTTGTGACTCCAGGTAGGCAATTCCGTGAGCCATGCCTGTAGCGGGTATTGCTTGCATGCCCGTGGCAGAGCTTTGATGAGGTATGGTAGGAAGCCCCTTTCGCTTCAGGGCCGGATGACCGTAATAGGTTCTTCCTCCCGAAAACGGATCATCACGTTTTGCCATAAGCTGAAGCATCAACTCATAAGGCTCAATACCTATTCCTAATAAAATTGATTCATCGCGATAATACAGCGATGCAAAATCATGTGACTTTAATTGAAGGCCGACTGCCAGTTGTATTGCTTCGTGGCCACGCGAGGTACTATGGACATATTTGCTGCATATTTCCTTATTCTCCTCGTAGGTTTCAGCCATCCGTTGCGCCACACACATTAGCTCATAGGCTTTCCAACTAATTTTCTTATCTACCTTCAGCGCCTCTTTGCTATCCACCACTATCTTTTGAGCCATTCGAATACGTTTGAAAAGCCCAAATATAAGGATTTAGAGGTTTTCAGTTGCTTCTACGCTCATGTTAAAACCATCCATCCTTTAGGTATTGATTGATCAATTGCTTTCTCGTTTATTCGGGCAAAATATTTCAAACATGAAGAATTTCACATCATCATTAATCCTGTTATTCATCGTATTCGTTGCTTCAGCCCAGAAGCCATCAAAGCCGGCTTCTCCGGCTGAAAGTAAAAAAGAAGATATATCGCTTAGCGGTCTTAAGTTTCGCAATATCGGACCGGCTGTGACCTCGGGTCGGGTTGCCGATATAGCAGTCAATCCCAACAACATTCACGAATATTATGTAGCTGTGGCTTCTGGTGGCGTGTGGAAAACCATAAATGCCGGAACAACCTATGAGCCTATCTTCGACACACAAGGGTCTTATTCCATTGGATGCGTTACTATTGATCCCACTAACACGAATGTTGTTTGGGTAGGTTCAGGAGAAAACAATAATCAACGCAGTGTTGCTTACGGTGATGGTGTTTACAAATCCGAAGACGGAGGTGCGAGCTGGAAGAACATGGGGCTAAAGACCTCAGAGCATATCGGAAAAATCATTATAGATCCCAATCATTCAGAAGTCGTTTATGTAGCGGCAATAGGACCATTGTGGAAAGAAGGTGGTGAGCGCGGAGTATATAAGACAACTGATGGCGGTAAAACATGGGACAATGTTTTGAAAATTGATGAACATACAGGGGTCAATGATATCGTCATGGATCCTCGCAATTCTTCTGTTCTTTATGCTTCGGCTTATCAGCGCAGAAGACATGATTACGGTTTTGTTAGCGGTGGCCCTGGCTCAGGCATGTATAAGACAACTGATGGCGGTAAAACATGGGAGAAAGCAAACAAAGGGTTACCTGAAACTTCATTAGGCAGAATTGGATTGGCCATCTCGCCTGCCGATCCTGAATACATCTACGCTATTGTGGAAGCTGCCAAGGGCGAAGGCGGCTTCTTTCGCAGCACAACCCGCGGTGCAAGCTGGGCAAAAATGAGTGGTCATAATACCGGTGGCAATTACTACAATGAAGTCATTGCCGATCCTAAAAACCCTAACCGGGTTTACACTATGGGATTTGCAATCAGTGTCAGCGATGATGGAGGAAAGAATTTCCGACCTATCGGTGAAAAGTCTAAGCACGTTGACAATCACTCCCTTTGGGTGAATCCAAAAAATACAAATCACATGATTAATGGATGTGATGGTGGAATCTATGAGACCTGGGACAGAGCCAGAACCTGGCAATACAAAGCCAATCTTCCCATTATACAATTCTATAAAGTAGAAGTAGACAACACAGAGCCGTTCTATTATGTGTATGGCGGAACACAGGACAACAATAGTTTGGGTGGCCCTTCCAGAACGCGCAATGAAAATGGAATAACCAATGATGACTGGTTTATTACCAATGGCGGTGATGGATTTGAAAGTGCCATTGACCCATTCAATCCCAATATCGTTTATGCGCAGTCGCAGCATGGGTTTCTAGTTCGTTACGACAAGGTTACCGGAGAGACTACCGGTATTCAGCCCAAGCCACGAAAAGGCGAAAAAGAATACCGTTGGAACTGGGATACTCCTCTGTTTACAAGTCGTCATAAAAAAGGTCGTCTTTATTTTGCCGCCAATAAAGTATTTCAAAGTGACGACTATGGAAATTCATGGCAAGTGATCAGTGAAGACATTACGCGTAATCTTGATCGCAACAAGTTGCAACTCATGGGCAAGGTGCAAGGCATAGATGCCACAGGAAAAAATGATGGCACAGCGCCCTACGGAACGGCAAGTGCTTTCTCAGAATCGCCTAAAAACGAAAATCTTTTGGCTGTAGGCACCGATGATGGTCTGATACAAATCAGTCGCGATGGCGGCAAGACCTGGAAGAAAAATGAATCCTTCGTTGGAGTTCCTTCCATGACTTACATTTATCACCTTCTCTTTTCACAGCATAACGAAAATACAATCTATGCTACACTCAACAATCACAAACGGGGGGACTTTAAGCCTTATCTTTTGAAGAGCACGGATGGAGGAATCACCTGGACTTCTTTGTCGGCCAATCTACCGGAGCGCGGTTCTGCTTACTCGATGATGGAAGATTTTATTGATCCGAATCTGCTCTTTGTTGCAACAGAGTTTGGTGTGCATTACAGCAATGACGGGGGTAAAAACTGGAAACCTCTGAAGAGCGGACTGCCTACTATTGGCATTCGCGATATGGCCATTCAACAACGGGAACACGATCTGGTGTTAGCCTCCTTTGGTAGGGGATTTTATGTACTTGACGACTATTCCCCTCTCCGCCATTTGAGTAAAGTTGAAGGAAAAGAGGGTTATCTCTTTCCTATTAAGGATAGTTGGATGTTTGTTGAAAGAAGTCCGTTAGGCCTTCCCGGTAAGGGCTTTATGGGCGAATCTTATTATGCCGCTGAAAACCCTGCTGTTGGTGCAACCTTCACCTACTTCTATAAAGAAGATATTAAAACACGAAAAGAAAAGAGGCAAGAGGAAGAAGAAAAGTCAGCCAAAGAAAACAAAGACGTTTACTATCCAAGCTATGAAGCGTTAAAGCAGGAAGAGGAAGAAGAGAGTGCATACCTTCTTTTTACCATTCGCGATGAGCGAGGTGAGATCGTACGAAAGTTGAAAGCTGGAGCCAAAAAAGGAGTCAATCGGCTTGTTTGGGATTTTCGCTATCCGAGTTCAAATCCAATTAACTTAAATCCTTCTAACGACAACCTGTTTCAACCGAAAGATGTTGGGCAACTTGTCACTCCGGGAAATTATAATGTAACCTTATCTATCTATCGGAATGGCGTCATCACTGACCTTCATGGGCCTGAAAAATTTGTCGTTAAGGTTCTTCCTGGCACAACGTTGCCAGCAACCAACCGACCCGCGTTAGTAGAGTGGCAGCGCAAAGCAGCAGAACTACAGCGGAGTGTGCAGGCCTCCTCCTCCTTGCTCAGCGAGGTTTCCACAAAAATAAAGCACTTGAGGGAAGCTGTCTTCAGTGTAGCTAAGCCCAATCAGGATTTCGTACAGGATATTCTGAAGCTCGAACAACAGTATCGGATGATACAACAAAAATTTAATGGCGATGCTGTTGCCAATCGTCTGGACATTGACCAATTGCCCTCTATCTCCAACCGGCTCTTTGGTCTTATCTATGATGGCTATTCGAGTACCAGCGACCCAACTACTACGATGAAAGACCAACTTCAACTTGCGGGTGAAGAATTTGAAATAGCACTCCGTGAACTTAAAGATCTGCTCACGGTAAAGGTAAGTTCGTTAGAACAAAAGTTAGAAGCTGCGGGAGCTCCCTATACTCCGGGAAGGATTCCCGACTGGAAAAAGAATTAACAAGAAAAAGCTGGATTTCCAGCTTTTTTTTTGACTTTGTAGTTCTTTCTATAGCACCAAAAGGCGTTTATGAATCTATTGGAATTTTGGCTCAACCTAAGTCAGGTGGGGATAGATGCTAATGCAGGATGGCAGCGAAACAGACATATCATCTTGTGCAATCGCGTGGCGGCCATCCTATCCGGCATGACCCTTTTGCTTGCCCTTGTCTCTCTTCTCTATTTCGGAGCTATCCTGTCAGTACTACTCGCTTTTCTAGTTTCTTTAGTTTTTCTGCTTCCCATCGTTCTTAACCATTGGCAAAGGAATAACGGAAGCAGGATGTTTCTGTCTATCTCCCTTAGCATTGCAGCCATCGTCATTTCCATCTTTGATAAATTTGACGTGCCGGGTCAATTGGAAGAATTTCAATACTTCCATTTCCGGCTCATGCTTCTGGTGGCAAGTCTTTTCCCAATGATTCTTTTCCGGCTAAGTGAGCAACGTTACTGGGTCATTGCTTCCATAATTAATGCCATTTGTATTATTTTCTATGATCCCTTACACGAGTTGTTTGGCGTTGGCTATTACCAGGTAGGCTTTCACGGAGCTCATTACTATTTTCTCAACTATATGGTAATCACTACTGCTCTTGTCTTAACGGGAAGTACCTACTTTCTAAAATTTAGTTTTGAAAAGACGGAAAATAAAAATGAAGAACTTATAAAGAACCTCAATCAGGCCAACCAGGTAATTCATCAACAGCAGGATTTACTTGCCCTTGAGAACATTCAGCTCAGTCGTGATCTGATGGAAAAAAATAATCAGCTCACAGAAACCAATGAAGAACTCGTGCGGCACAACAATGAACTCCTACAGTTTTCCTATACCGTTTCACACAATCTCAGGGGACCAGTTGCCAGCTTAGGGGGGCTCATTAACCTGTTTAATCAACAATCACTTACTTCAGAAAATCAAGAACTCCTTGACCATCTCAATAAATCGCTTCAATCACTTGAAATCACCATACGTGACCTGAGTCATATCATCGATATCCGGAACAATCTATCCCGCATTCGTCAAAAAATAATCTTGAGTGATGAACTTGAGCAGGTTAAGGTCTTACTTGAAAAAGAAATTCTTGATCATCAGGTAGAGATTGAAGTGGATTTTTCAGCTGCCACCGAAATCTATGCAGTAAAGCACATGATTGACAGTATTCTCTATAACCTCATCAGCAATGCCATTAAGTATCGCTCCCCTGATAGAAAACCGCATATAAAAGTTATCTCCGCCAAAGTCAACGAGCAATTTGTCCTTACTGTGGAAGATAATGGCCTTGGGCTTGATGTAGTGTCATACAAAGAAAAATTATTCGGCCTTTATAAGCGCTTTCACACCCACACCGATGGCCGCGGCCTCGGCCTTTTCCTGGTAAAACTCCAAACCCAATCCATGGGCGGGGTGATCGATGTCTCCAGTAAAATTGGCACAGGAAGTAAGTTTACTATAATACTTCCCATACCGCACACGCTTAACGAGCAAATACTCCTCGATAACGCTGGCGCAAGACTTTATTATGATGCATCGTTGAATGCTGTGGGCATTCATTGGAAACAAAAGGTATCGCATGCCGAGTTTAAAGAGTTTCTCTTAAAGGCAGTTGATTTTGTTAAAACATTTCAAACCCCCAACTGGATTTCCAATGTAAGTGATGTTACTGATCGGAATGAGTCTGAGTTGAATGTACTAAGAGTCAAGGTCAGGGCTGACTTAAAGCTAGCTGGTTTAAAGCGAATTGCTACGATAATGCCAAGGGCGAATTTTCCTGACTACGAAAAGCGAAGAGACATTATGAAGCCCGTCTATGATGCTGAAACGCAATTCTTCGAAACGCTGGAAGAAGCTAAGCTATGGCTAGAAGAGCAGAATAAAGTATTGTAAGTTGATTACAATCAAAACAATTTGGAGTAACTGTTCTCATCAAAACCCAGCGCAATTACTCTTTCATTCTTTTCAATCAACGGCCGCTTAATTATACTTGTTTTACTTAGCATCAGCAGAATTGCTGCCTTCTCATTATCTACTTCTGCCTGTTCACTTTGGGTAAGCTTTCTCCATGTTGTTCCACGTTTATTCAGTAAGCTCTCCCACCCCACCTGCTTGCACCAATCTTTTAATTTAGGTTCCTCAATGCCTTTAGTTTTATAATCGTGAAATTCAAAATCCACTTTATTTCTTTTCAACCACTCAATTGCCGATTTCACGGTGTCGCAATTCTTAATTCCATAAACAGTCATATCCCTTAATTTAAAATTGCCTTCTTAACTCATACGCCTGACGTAACCTTGCAATCATAGCTGCTGACTCCTGAAAATCAAGCGTCTGCTGCCCATCTGAAAATGCTTCCTCCGGCTTTTCATGGGTTTCATAAATGATACCATCGGCCCCGGCCATAACGGCAGCCAACGCCACCGGCTCTACATACTCGCGTATGCCAATGCCATGCGAAGGGTCGGCTATCACAGGCAAATGAGATTTCTCCTTTAAAATCGGTATGGCGTTGATATCCATTGTATTCCTGCTTGCTTTCTCATACGTTCTGATGCCACGTTCGCATAAAATTAGTTTTTCATTTCCACCCGAGAACACATATTCTGCTGAAGACAACAGTTCTTCAATTGTACCTGATATTCCACGTTTGATCATTACCGGCTTATCTACTTTACCGAGTTCATCCAACAAATTAAAATTCTGCGTGTTTCTTGCTCCCACCTGATACACGTCCACATAGTCATACATTTCTGCTATCTGAGTCACTTGCATCACTTCGCTGATGATCTTAATTCCTGCTGCTCTCGCCAACGAGTGCCACATTTTTAGCCCCTCCACTCCCAAGCCCCTAAACGCATAAGGTGAACTTCTGGGCTTAAACACTCCGCCACGCATCATGCGCACGTTGTTGTCCTTCAAATGAGAAATTGTTCGCTCAATCTGACTTTCCGTTTCAATTGAACATGGTCCAGCCATGATGGATAGCAAACAGCTACCAATAACCACGTTATCACCTAAATCAATTTCAGAGGGTTCAATTTTCCACTTTCGTGAAACCAATTTATAATCGTCCGATACCCTGTGAATGTCAGCAATACCCGGAAGGTGGCCGAGCGATCTTATGTCAAACTCATTCTTGCCGATGCCGATCAGATAGTTGCCCACCTGTGTAGTGACTTCCGTTGTTTTATAAGAAAGGTTATTCACCGCCTCTATGATCCTGAATTTCTGATCAGGTGTTATGCTGTGTTGAAGTTGGATAATCATTTAAATAATAAGGCTAGAGGTTAAATATGAGTTTAAAATAATTACATGTTCTTTAAACAATCGCTACTCCCGACTGGAGGCAATGCGCAATTTTTGAACAAAATCGTTTATATCATTTCCCAAATCCGTGCTGCTCTTTAGCATGGTAATAAACGCGCTACCCACTATAGCTCCCGCACCGTATTCACACGCTTTACTAAACGTAAGATGATCTGAAATTCCAAAGCCAATCAGGAATGGGTTTCTAAGGTTCAATGACTTAATTCGTCTAAAATATTCTTCCTGTTCTGAATCAAAACCTCTTCGTGCTCCGGTAGTACTTGAAGCTGAAACTGCATAAATAAAACCGCTTGTTGCTTCATCAATCTGTCGAATTCGATCTTCAGCCGTAGTTGGTGATATCAAAAATATATTGTACAGATCATATTTATCAAACATCGATTTATACTCTGTCAGATACTCATGCATTGGCATGTCCGGAAGAATTACTCCATCAACACCTGCTGATGCAGCATCTTTACAAAATTCCTCTACTCCATACTGCATCACCGGATTGATGTATCCCATGAGCACTATCGGAAGATCAGATGCTGCTCGCAGTGACTTTACCTGTTGCAAAAGAGTTGCTAAGTTCATTCCATTGTCCAGGGCCACCTTATTGCTTTCCTGAATAACAGGACCATCGGCAATTGGATCTGAAAATGGAATTCCGATTTCGATGATGTCTGCCCCGGCATTTTGCAGGCAGAGACCTATGTCTTTCGTACTATCCAGAGTTGGGTAGCCTGCTGTGTAGAAGACACTCAGGATGTGATCCTTTTTTTCATGGAATATTTTTTGAATTCGATTCATGTTATTATTAGTGATCTGCCCCAGAATATTTTTTCTCTCCTGCATTTATTGATAGCTCCAACACATTTTGCTTTGGCGGTAGCAGACAGGTTGCAAAGGGTGTGAACGCACAGGGAGGGTTATAAGCTTTGTTGAAGTCCAGGATTGTCCGATGTTCCTTATCCGGTCTCTTTACATATACATATCTTCCTGAGGGGTAGGTTTCTTTACCATTGGTAGCGTCACCAAAAATCACAAAGTATTCATCTTTGCCACCGTCTAACGCATCGAGACGATATTCCTTCTCGCCAATGCGGAACACTAACATGGCGGGTGAGGCCTGCGGTGTAGTCTGCCCCAAGACATTGGTAATGTCAATCATCCGGACCTCATCAGTGTGCTCTACCGTGGCCTCTATTTTCCAGTTGGGATTGGTAACATAATTATCAATGCCCCTAAATTGTTGTAGGCCTTCACTTTCAAGATCTCTCAATCGGACACCCACGGCTTTATCCCTTTGAATAATGAACCACTTCAATGATCCATACTCCAACGTAGGGTTGGCAATCGAATCAGGTGAAAAAATAACACCGCTCGTTATTGGTTTTCCGCTTTGAGTAATGACTACTTTTGGTGTTATCGAGATTGAAACGGTTCCCTGATTAGCTAAAAAAAAGCCTGCCCTTTCCGGTATTTTGCCTTTGGGAAAAATGATATCATTGTTATCGCCACTGCCAAATGAATTTATTCCCTCTTTAAGCCAAAACAATCCTGCAAGATTTAGCCAGCCATTTTCGCCTTTTAATTCTTCCACTCTATTCACTCTCCATTTTTCAATTTCAAGCTTATAGGTCGCTGAATCAAAAGAGGTCTTGGGCGCTTCCTTAATTCGTGAGCAAGCCACTACCATCACAAAACAAGTTACTGTTATTCCAAATGAAAGATTTTTCATCACGATAAGTTTAATATTTACCCCACTTGATATAAGTTTCCAAATCTTTGTCTCCCCTACCGCTGAGATTAATCACAACTACATCATCCTTTTCGAGCTCCATCTTTTTTAATACCGCGACAGCATGAGCAGACTCAATGGCAGGAATTATACCTTCCATTCTACTGAGTTCAATACCTGCATTCATTGCTTCATCATCTGTACAATTTAAAAACTGTACGCGGCCTGACTCGAACAAATGAGCGTGCATAGGGCCTATGCCAGGATAGTCCAACCCTGCAGAAATAGAATACGGCTCTACAACCTGCCCGTCCGTAGTTTGCATAAGCAGCGATTTGCTACCGTGCAGTACGCCTACTTTTCCCAACACCGTAGTCGCAGCTGATTCACCCGTAGCCACTCCTTTTCCGGCTGCCTCTACACCAATGAGATTGACTTGCTCATCGTCAAGGAAGTGATAGAACGCACCTGCTGCATTGCTGCCACCGCCAACACAGGCAATTACATAATCAGGATATGGATTACCAATTTCAAGTTGAAGCTGTTTCTTGATTTCTTCACTAATCACTGACTGAAACCTCGTCACCATATCCGGATACGGGTGTGGGCCGACCACCGAACCAATGACGTAATGAGTATCGGTAGGATGATTTATCCAATGACGCATAGCCTCATTGGTCGCATCTTTTAGAGTCATACTCCCGCTAAGCGCAGGCACCACTTTCGTTCCTAAAATGCGCATGCGTTCAACATTCGGTTTCTGACGCTCCATGTCATGCTTGCCCATGTAGACAATGCACTCCATATTCATCAGTGCGCAAACGGTGGCCGTTGCTACACCATGTTGACCAGCGCCAGTCTCCGCAATTATTTTCCGTTTCCCAAGCCGTTTCGCAAGCAAAATCTGTCCAATCGTATTATTGATTTTGTGTGCGCCTGTATGACATAGATCCTCACGCTTCAAATATATCTTTGCGTTATACTGATCGGAAAGTCGGGCTGCAAAAAATAATGGTGTTGGCCTACCAACATAGTCTTTAAGGAGTTGCTTAAACTCTTCCTGAAATTCCGGTTCGTAAATAATAGTGAGGTAATTTTTCCTTAGCTCTTCTACGTTAGGATACAGCATCTCAGGTATAAAAGCACCGCCAAATCTCCCGTAATATCCTTTTTCGTTTACCGAGTATTTCATAGAATAAGTATTAAGTAGTAGGTATCAAGTAGTAAGAAGTTTATTCACTTCCTCAATTTTTATTATACTTTTAACTCCTGGTGAAACTTCAATTCCACTATTTAAATCGTATGCGTGTAAATTCCAGCGATCCACCTTCTTTGCAGCCTCGATAACCTTTGCCGAAAGGCCACCGCTTAAAAAGAACGGTACTTCCTGATCGTATTTATTTAAAAGGTTCCAATCAAATATCTTTCCGGTACCTCCATATTGATCGCTTTTTGTATCGAAAAGAAAATAATCAGCAACATTCTTGAAAGGCTCCACGTCAGCAAAAGTAAAATGCTCATCGACCAAAAAGACTTTTATAACTCCAAGCTTCTCCCTCTTCAAGTCCAAACACTGGCTTACCGACTTTTCTCCATGCAGTTGAATAATATCCAACTTGTGTAAACGCGCCAGGCTCAACATTTTTTCTGTTGATTCATTCACAAACACCCCCACTCTCTTAATGCGCGGATCTAATGATGATGGGAGCGTAAAATCCCTACCCACAAATCGTTTGGACTTGTCATAGAAGATAAAGCCCATATAATCAGGTTGCAGCTCTGCCACCTGAAGTATATTTTCAGTATCTCGCATGCCGCATATTTTCAACTTTACATTCACTTTCCTAAGTAACAAATCGTATAAATATTCTATTTAACACTTTCGATTCTTCGTAGCTCCTTTATAAATTCTATCGCTGCCTTCTCAGGCCTGGCATTTTGCATAAAGGTTTGGCCAATTAAAAAACCTTTATATCCAAATCGCTTCAATTCAACAATCGTTTCAGGAGATTCTATTCCGCTCTCCGAAACTTTGATCACGTCTTCCGGTATCATAGGTGCAAGGCGTTTGCTTGTCTCAATACTTAATTCAAATGTTTTGAGGTCGCGGTTGTTCACTCCAATCAAATCCACACCTGCGTTGAGATTCTTTTTCAGTTCATCTTCGTTGTGTACTTCCATTAGCACTTCCAGTCCTACCGAATGAGCGATTGTTGTAAATCGTATAATTTCCTCAGATGAAAGTACTGCAGCAATCAACAGGATCGCATCTGCGCCAATGGACTTTGCCTCTATAATCTGGTATTCATCAATAATAAATTCCTTACGAAGGATTGGGCAAAAATTAAACTTCCTTGCTTTCGTCAGGTCATCATTGGAGCCGCCAAAGAAATGCTTGTCTGTCAGGATAGAAAGTGCCGATGCGCCTGCCTGCATATACCCTATCGAAGTCCGTTCAATAGAAACATAAGCATTGATCATCCCTTTCGAAGGGGACTTACGCTTTATCTCAGCAATGATCCCGCTTTTGTCATCCCTCAACAAATACTTTTTCAGGGAGACTGCGGGAGAAGGATAATAAATACTTTTCTCTAACAGCTTCGCTGGATAAAGTGACTTCCGTTCAGTCACTTCCTTCCGTTTAAATTCAATTATTTGATTCAGTATACTCATGCTATTTATTCAAAAATCTTTTAAAGGTTAGAAGTGCTCTGCCCGACAGCAGCGCTTCGCGCGCCATTTCAATTGCTATTGGAATTCCTTTCTGTTGCTGCCCTGCGTAAATAGCCATTCCAGCGTTGGCTATCACTACTGAATTCTGTGCTTCTGTTCCGTTACCTTCGAGGACCTTTAAAAAAATCCGTGCAGACTCCTCTACTGTCTCGCCACCTGTTAATTCCGCTGCTTCAACGCAAGGTAGTCCGAGGTCGATTGGTTCAATAACCTTCTCTCCCGTATTTGTAAATACTTTAAACGATCCGGTCAGTGAAATTTCGTCATACCCATTGAGGTCATGAAGAATAACAAAATCCTTGTTTGTGTTTTGGTATAAGTAACCGTATTGCCTTGCCAACTCGAGACTAAACACACCCACCAACTGCCTAGGTGGAAAGGCCGGGTTAACCATCGGTCCAAGCATGTTAAAGAAAGTCTTCACTCCCAGTTCTTTCCTGATGGCACCTACATTTTTCATAGCTGGATGAAAGAGCGGAGCATGCATAAAACAAATGTTTGCCCGATCTAAGCTTCTTTTCAATTCACCAGTGTCGTTAGTAAACTCGACACCGAAATGCTGTAATAAATTAGAAGACCCGCAAACCGAGGACACCCCAACATTTCCATGTTTCGCCACGGGCTGCCCTGCAGCTGCCACTACGAATGACGATAGTGTGGAGATGTTAAAAGTATTTTTCCCATCGCCTCCGGTGCCACAAACATCCATCACTGGCTTATCCAGATGAACGGGGATACATAGTTCCAACATCGCATCGCGAAAGCCCTGCAATTCATCAATGGTGATGGCTCGCATCATGTAAACGGTCATGAAGGCACTCATCTGGCTTGAATTAAATTTAGCTGATGCTAAATCCACCAGCACTTTCTTCGCAGCTTCCTTGCTGAGCGATCGGTGTTCTATAAGTTCATTAAGTATTTCTTTCATGTTAATCACTACTTTTCATTCGGAGTTAGCACATTTCACACACTCAATCCTTCAACCAATTTTCCATTATTTTCTTTCCATGCTGTGTCATGATGGATTCGGGGTGAAATTGCACACCTCGTACATCAAATCGTTTGTGTGCAATCGCCATCACCAACCCGTCAGGGTTTGTGGCTGTCACATTCAGAGAATCAGGAATACTATCAGCCACTACTGCCCACGAATGATAGTGACACACCTCAAATTGTTCGGGGAGTCCCCTAAAGAGTTTTTCTTCTTTGTTCACTACTTGCACGTTCGAAGTCACTCCATGAAGTACATCAGGGATATTAAAAAGCTTGGCACCCAATACTTCGGCAATACCCTGATGGCCCAGACAAACGCCTAGGATGCTTTTCGTTGCGGAGTATGACGTGATGACCTCTTTCATTATGCCTGCCTCTTCGGGGATGCCTGGACCGGGAGAAAGCACTATTTTATCATACTTCGCAACTGACTCCGCCTGTATCTTATCATTCCTAAAAATATCCATCGAATAACCCAGTTCGCGAATAATATGAACCAGATTGTAAGTGAATGAGTCGTAATTATCTAATACTAAGATTTTCATTGTCTAAATTTTTTCCGCCATTTTTATAGCCTTTCGCAACGCTTCCAATTTATTATTAACCTCCTGCAATTCTTTCTCGGGGACTGATTTTGCCACTACACCTGCGCCAGCCTGATAGATTAATCTGTTATCCTGACTTAAAAATGTACGGATCATTATCGCATGATTGAAGTCGCCATTAAAACCAAGAAACCCAAGTGCGCCTCCATAAAATCCACGACTAACATTCTCGTACTTATTGATGAGGTTCATTGCCATTGGCTTGGGAGCTCCCGACAGCGTACCTGCCGGAAAAGTATCCGCTACCAACTTCAATGGAGAGACGTTGTCTTGCAATCTGCCTGTCACTTTAGAAACTAAATGAATGACGTGCGAATAGTATTGTATCTCTTTAAAGACTTCCACTTGCACGTTTCGTGAATCCCGGCTTAAATCATTTCTAGCCAGGTCAACAAGCATCACGTGCTCGGCATTCTCTTTTTCGTCCAATGAAAGTTTGGTTGCCAGCTCAGCGTCTTCCTTGTCATTTCCTGACCGTCTGAATGTACCCGCTATTGGAAAGATGCTGGCCTCCCCATTTTTAATCTGAATCTGAGCTTCCGGTGAGGAACCGAAAATTTTAAAACTCCCGTAGTCAAAATAAAAAAGATAAGGCGAAGGGTTGATGGATCGAAGCGCGCGGTACGCCTTAAACTCATCTCCTTTAAATCCGGTGGTAAACCGCCTCGATAAGACGATTTGAAATACATCTCCCCTCCGACAATGTTGAATGCCCGACTTTACCATCTCTACGTATTCGTCATCGGTAACATTGGAAGTCTCCTCGCCCGTGGGCCTGAAAGAGAAAGTAGAAAATCGGTTGCTGTAGATAATCTTTTCGAGCCTATCCAGCCCCGATTCAACTTTCAGGTCATATACATTTTCAAATAATGTCAACTCATTCGAGAAATGGTCTATAAGAATTACGTACCGATAAAGCTTATACAGGATATCGGGAATGCTCATTTCAGCGGGCTGAATCGGAACATCTTCAAAGTATCGGACAGCATCATAAGTGATGTATCCAAAAAGTCCCTGCGCAGTATATTTTCCATTGACCTCTTCTACTTCAAATGATTTCCTGAACTCATCTAATTTCAATATCGCCTGCTCTCCTGAGGTAATACCCTCTGTTACTCTCTTCCCATCCGGAAAATTTATATCAATCTTTTCACCCTTCACCTGGAAAGAAGCCAGTGGCTCGCAGCAGATAAAGGATAAACTATTCTCATGACCGTGATAGTCCGAACTCTCCAACAAGAGGCTGCCGGCAAAAACATCACGAAGCTTCAAATAGATATTAACCGGGGTCAGCGTGTCTGCCAGCAGTTTCTTTGATCGCGTTTTTAATTTATACCTCATTGTACTATTTATTGCTACTACACATCATCCGTCCCAATTTCTTCGGGCGGGAGTGAATAAAAAAGCCCGCCCCGATTGATCGGGGCGGGCTTCCAAAAGTTTATATTAATTGTTTAAACCATAGCCGTGAACCGATCGAAATTCGATAGATGCCACCACCACGCTATGTTTTGAACATTCATCATTACTATGCTGCTTCTTTTTTCTTCGTTGTACGTTTTACTTTAGGCTTCTCCGCAACTGCTGAGGTCGCCTCTACTGCCGGCTTAGCATCACTACTTCTCTTAAGTCTTGCCTTAATTGCTGATCTTTTTCTGGAGTTACCATATGACCCCATAAAGCGTTTGCCTTTCTTTGATTTCTTATCTCCTTTTCCCATTCTGTTTAGTTCGTTGAGGCAGCAATATTAACAAAGCGCTTGGTCTTTACAAAATCCTGGCCTAATTCTCACCTACCAAATTTTGACTCTGTCCTTATCTTCCCGATACATTTTATCCCCTGGTTTTATCCCAAAGGCTTTGTAAAAGTCAGGAATATTAGAGATTGGTCCATTGGCTCTATACATGTCTGGAGCATGTGGATCTGTATTGACCTGCGTGCGTAAAGACTCGTCCTTGAACTTACTTCTCCATACCGTAGCCCATGAGATGTAGAAGCGCTGCTCCGGTGTATAGCCATCGATCAGTCCGGGTTGACCATTCTCTCTTAAATATCGCTGTAGGCCTCCATAGGCCACATTAAGGCCACCAAGGTCTCCAATATTCTCGCCTAGCGTAAATTGCCCCTGCACAAAAACGCCTGGCAACGGCTCATACTTATTGAATTGTTCCGCCAACGCATTGCCCTTGACTTTGAAGTTTTTTAAGTCCTCTTCTGCCCACCAGTTTTTCAGATTCCCTTCCGCATCAAACTGACTGCCTTCGTCATCAAAGCCATGCGAAATCTCATGACCTATTACGGCACCAATACCTCCGTAATTAACTGCTTCATCTGCTTTGTAATTATAGAAAGGTGGCTGAAGAATTCCCGCTGGGAAAACAATCTCATTGAATAATGGATTATAATAAGCGTTCACTGTTTGCGGGGTCATTTGCCATTCTTTCTTATTCACTGGTTTACCAAGTTTGGCTAAATTTCGCTGCACTTGAAATCGAGAGGCGTTGACAGCGTTTTGGTAGTAAGATCCCTTTTCCGGGGCCTTCTCTACTACGAGTCCGGCATAGTTAATCCACTCATCAGGGTAGCCGATCTTAACTGCGAACGAGCTCAATTTTTTCAAGGCCATTTTCTTTGTAGAATCCGACATCCAATCCAATTCTTTGATGCGGTCGGCAAAAGCGAGCTTAATGTTTTCAACCATATCCATTGCCTTCTTTTTAGCTTCTGGCGGAAAGGCCTGGTCTACATAAAGTTTTCCGATTGCCTCACCGAGAAAATTATCAGTGACGCCAAGCACTCTTTTCCAACGTGGCCTCATTTGATCAACGCCCCGGAGGTATTTATTATTAAAATCAAATGATTCCTTTACGAAAGAATGGCTAAGAAAAGGAGCAGCACCACGAACAGCGGCCCACTTCAAATAAACTTTAATGTCATCGAAAGAGTAGCTTCCAATGACCTTCTCATATTCTTTCATATAAGCAGGCTCGCTAACAATAATTGAATCTTCTTTTACTCCTAATGCTTCAAAGTAAGCGGGCCAGTTAATGGAGGGCGTTAATGTAGTAAGTTGTGAAACTGATCTTTTGTTGTATTGCTTTACCGGATCACGCCTCTCCTCCTTAGTGAGCATAGACTTTGCTAATTGTCCCTCTAATATCAATATCCGATCGGCTGACTTTTTAGCTTTGCTCTCTTCCATACCGGTGAGCACCAGCATTTTTGAAGTGTATTCTTTATACTTTTCGCGTGTCTCTTTTGATTTTTGATCTGTCTTTAAATAATAGTCTCTCTCCGGTAATCCGATGCCGCCCGAATTTAGGTAGGCACCCATTTTCTGGCTATTTTTCAGATCAGGAAAAACTGCAAATCCAAAAAAGGCGCCACCACCTTCAAGCTCTTGCTGCACCAGGTATTTTTGTAAATCGCTTTTATTCTTAATCGCCTCGATGTTATTCAATGTTTCTTGCAGTGGCTTTATTCCCACTGACTCGGCCATGGCCGAATCCATACCTACACTGAAAAAGTCAGATGCTTTACGCTGATCGGTACCTTCAATGTATTCGGGATTGACCGAGGCATTTTTCAACACCTCCAACAAAATTTTATTATTATTCTCCTGCAGTTCGTTGAACGAGCCCCAACTTCCACGGTCGGCAGGTATTGCTGTTTTTGAAATCCAACCTCCATTTACAAAACGGAAAAAATCATCTTGTGCGCGGACGGTGGTATCCATGTTGTTTAAATCAAGCCCAACTGCCTTCTCCGCTACCTCCTCACGCTTTTTTGGGGAGCACGAGGCAAGTACCAATCCAGTCAAAAGGGCTACTGCAAAATTCTTCATATCATCATTGTTTATTGAGTTTCTACTAACGGTCGAAAGCTAACAAATGTTGGTATTAATTTAGAGGAACATGTTGTGCAATGTGAAAAACTTTAGGGTTACTACTTTAGAATAGAAAGCCAAGTCGGATGTAGAATAATGTACTTTCTATCGAATGGGCTACGTCCATTGACAACACCGTCAGGTTGTAAGGCGTAAACCACAATCCGCCACCAAAGCCCTTATGCCATACCTCCGAAGTTCCGATGGGTGAAGAAGAGTCAACTCCGTTAACATCTTTATACCATACACGTCCAACATCATAAAACCCTGTAATACCAAAGGAAGCTGGAAACAAGTACGAGCGGAAGCTGGCTAGCTTAATACGCACCTCATTGTTAAAAAACAATTTAGCGTCACCGTAGAAACGTGTCTTCCGAAAACCCCGGATGTCAGTCTTGCCGTCCAAAATCTGTGCTTGATAAAATTCATAAGATCCGTTGTTGAGCCCGGCTCCTGCACGAAATGCAAACGTAATCCTGGCAGGAAATCTGAAGGTTTGATAAAAAGAAAGCGAAGCGGTATGCGCTGCAAAGTTACTTGCGCTCTTCAAGCCCTCCATCCACCGGGAAGTTTGTTGAAAATAAACACCTCGTGTTGTTAGTATCCGATGGTTGCGTTTATCAAATCCCCAGGAGTAGGTTAGTCCTGTAAAGTTTTTGCCTACATCTAAAATTGGCTCTCCAGAAACAGCTGCATAATTATTAATGTATCTATCCTTGGTAGTCTTTTCGATGGCAATATGCTGAAAGGCAGGACCAACCTTAAAGAATCCTGCCGCACCGAATGTTATTGCCAATTTCACTTGCATGGCATATTCTCTAAACCGCACCCTGTAGTAGTCGATCGGATGTTCAACATCTATTCCCGGCTGTTGGTCAATTTCTTTATCAAATACAGTTTCATTGCCCCAACCAAAAAAGTTGTTGACAAAATTGGGTGATTTCACATCCGCATCAATCTCAACATTCCATTTTCCTATTACCTGATTAAATCGCCCATCATATTTAAAATTAAATGAAGCTGTATTTAGAGCCACGCTTCCCAGAAACAAGTGTTTTGACTTATTGGGTGTCTTTCTAAATCCATTGGTTGTTATTAAGAATCCACCGCCTACAAATATTCCATCGTCTATGTTATAGTTTCCGTACAACAATGGGGCATATCGATTGTAGACGAATGACTTCCGGTTATATTCATTTACTTTCGCCTCATCGCTCCTTCTGTCTTTGTAGTTCTCTCCTTCCACCAAAGCTCCTTCCTTTGTATCATACACCATGGTCGTGCCTCCTTTGGCTGTGGCATCTACTTTATCCAACCCCTCTCCCCCAATAATCCGAACCTTTATTTTGCTTCCTTCACCCTTCACCATAAACAAATCCTCACCACCCAGTCCATATATTCTTACTTCGCTTGTTTCATCGGGTAAAAACGTTCGCTGATATAGTTTCGTTCCCTTGTCTCCTTCCTTCGTTAGTTTGAAGAACTGAATTTTAAGTTCTCCATCGGGTTGGTGTTCGATCTCTATTTGTTCATTCTTATTACTACCTACTACCTCCACCTCTCTGGCTAGAAAAAAGTAATGCTCAACGGCATACTCTTTCAACTTAGACCGCCTTGCCTTTAACCGCTGGACGATTTCTGAGCCATGTAATTGATAAATCTCCTCCGGCCATTGTCTGATTGCTGTTTCAATTACTTCATCGGTCATCTTGGCTGCCAGGTCTTCCGCCATTTCAATCCAGTCCTGCTTTGTCAACCCGGTCAAGAAGCTTCTGTCGAAATAGCGTCCATTGAACATCAGTCCGGAAGGCCATGTGATCGTTTCTTTAAACCCTTCAAACTTGGGCAGGAGCCATGGTTTGCTCCAGTATTTTGGAATGCGTCCTTCGTTTACGAAGAATGCCTGATCACGATCTCTGGGTATCGGTCTATACATCTTGCCTTTCTTATCTTCCCACTCGCCCCATCGCCATTGATCGTCATGACGATCCCAGTCTCCTATCCACAGATCGAAGAGGCGCGAGCGCAAAACAAATTGCTGGTCTACCTGATTATCATTGTCGGCTGCCAGTTTCTCAAGCAACTTGTCAATTCCCATTATCTTTTCTGCGTTTCCAAAAAAATCCATTCCCTTTCCGTTTCCTGAAGGGCGCTCTTCAAACAACATCAGTTGGTTCGAAAAGTCTTTCCTGTAAATACCGAAGTGCGGATCATCAGGGATGTAGACCACTTTAGGATTCGTGTGATAGATTCCAGCTGCCTCCGCCAGGAAAGGCACAACCACTGCTCCATACGGATGCGCTGCTGATATTTGATCCTGAACCAAGTCCTGGGCAAAAGTTTTTCGGAATGCTTCCGGCACAGCTTTCTCCGGAAATTTTTCAATTGAACGTAGCGTATATTCTCTTCCCAAAGAATCTTCCAATCGCAACGAGAGTGTCTGCATGCCTCCTCCGCGCTGAATGATTTTCAAACCACCTTTCTCTTTTGTTATATCAAAAACAGGAGCTTTAATCTCCTGACTCCATTCTCTTCGGTAGTTCTCCCCTAGCCATCGCTCATGGCTTATACTCGCTTGATATCTTTCACTTGCCTTGGCGGATACCAGTCCTTCTTTAATCGGAGTTGCTAATTCTCCCTTATCCGTTTTTGGAATTGGCTGAAGTTCTTTCGAAAATAAATTCTCCTGCCCATCCCAATACTCAATCTTCCCGTCACCTTTTTCCTTTATTGTTAATTTAACAAAACCATTCTTTGATGAAACAAACTGAGCGAATCCTTTCTTCTTAGCGTGTGTGTTCTTGACCCCTGACCCACTCACTACATAATGAACACTATCTCTCAAACTGTATTGCAGCGTATGTTCATGGCCTGATGCATAAATGACATCCGGATATTCTTTAAGTAACTTGGCTAGGGTCAGCCTGAATTGTTTATAGACAGGATGGGAAGTATCCTGAATGTTGCCAAAAATTTTGCGATACAATGGATAGATGGAACCCAACAAGGGCAGAGGAAGATAAAGTCTTTTATTGATTGCTGTCAGCGGAAACAGATGATCTTTGAGCGTGAATACACCGCCATGCTCTCCGTAGGTATAAATCGGATGATGGCCTGCAATGACAATTCTCTTTTCTCTATTTCTTTTCAATATATCCTCCAACTGGGTGATTATATCAGTGGATGTCTTTGCCTCACAAGAACTATTCTCTCCTTCCGGTTTGTCGAAGGGGTGCAATATCCATTGTGTATCCAGAATAATCAGGACCAGTTGCTCTGAGAGATGTACTTCCACCGGCCCGGGGCAACCTCCTTTGGGAAGGAAATTAATTTTGGTGTTTTTTAGCGAGTCAATGAATTGTTGCTGATGCTGGATACGCTCCCATCCCTCTCTCCGGCCCTGCTTCCAGTCGTGATTACCCGGAATAAAATAAACATCCCCTTGCACATCCTTCACGAGGGCTATCTGGCCGGTTAAAATATCTTCACTTTCCTTTCGCTGAGATGCTTCCCGCTCAGGCATTCCTTTCGAATAAATATTATCACCAAGAAAGACAATGGCCTGGGCACTATTTCCGTTTTGAAGTTGTTCCAGTAATACCTTCTTATAAGGCGCATTGTTCACTGAAGTTTCACCAGCATCGCCAATCAAAAAAAGGGTGAATTCAGATTGACTGAATGTACTAAACCTAATACAGGTCGTGAATAGAACGAAGAAACCGAATCGAATCATGCCGTCTAAATATAACAGGAATATTGTTGCTCATGAGCTTAGACAGCCTAAGTTTTACTTCCACCACAAAATTTAATAGTTTTAGGCTGTGATCGAAACAGAACTTACCCGAAAGTCCCGAGACTATGCAATGACCGCTTTGTCATGCCTGAACGAGAACCTCTCCTTTCATTGTTATTCGCATACTGAAGAAGTCGTTCATGCTGCCGAGGAAATCGGTAAGCAGAGCAGTCTCTCTGACCGTGACCTGGAAACCGTGATCATCGCGGCATGGTTTCACGATACCGGCTATCAAAAAGGGCATTATCAACATGAGGAGGTGTCGGCTGGCATTGCAGAAGAGCACCTTAAGAAATGGGGATTGGAAGAAAGTAGAATCACACAAGTTAAGCAGGCCATTGAGGCGACCCGAATGCCACAGGTGCCCAAAAGCTTTTTAGATAAGGTCTTATGTGATGCAGATTTGTTTCATCTCTCCACAGAAGATGCCGAGAAACAAGCAGGACGGCTTCGCAAAGAATTTGCCGCCACCAAAAACCTGACGTTCTCTGACGATGAGTGGAACGAATTCAATCTTCGGTTCCTTAAAGGCCATCACTACTTCACTCCTTATGGACAAACCATTTTGGAAGACCGGAAAAAGAAAGTTATTAAGAAATTGAAGAAAAATATTAAACCTGAGGTCGACAAGAATTACGTCAAGGATCTGGAAAAAGAACTTGAGAAATTATACAAGAAGCTGGACAAAAAGTCCAACCCCGAGCGAGGTATTGAAACCATGTTTCGCATTGCGTCTGAAAATCATATTACCCTCAGTGGCATGGCCGACACCAAGGCAAACATTATGATTTCCATCAATTCCATCATTCTTTCTGTGGTGGTTACTGTGCTCTTCCGCAAGCTTGAAGAATTTCCCAATCTTCTCATACCTACCTTGATGATCGTGACGGTAGGTTTGGTCACCATTGTCTTTGCTATCCTTGCCACGCGTCCACACATTACGGATGGCAAATTCACCAAAGAAGACATCAAAGCGAAAAAGACGAATCTACTGTTCTTTGGTAATTTTCACGGCATGGAACTTTCCAATTTTGACTGGGGCATGCGCGAAATGATGAAAGATTCCGATTACCTCTATGGAAGTTTGATTAAGGATATCTACTTCAATGGAAAAGTGTTGGCTAAAAAATACCGTTACTTACGGTTGTCATATAGCTTCTTTATGTTTGGATTTGTGGCTTCCATTATCGCCTTCCTGATAGCTATGTTGTTGTTCTATTACCCTACCGGTAAACTGCCGATTTAGATTCAATTCACTTTATAAACTTCTATATACTTCCCTAAGCCCTTGAGCGGTTTAAGGCCTAGTGACAGTATGGTCACTTTTCCAGGAATTATCTTTTCTCTGATCGCTGCAGTGATTAATAGTTCACTCCCAAGTTCTTTATTCAATTGCTCTACCCTGAAGGCAATGATCACGGCCGTCCCGCTAATGGAGTACTGCTTTCTGTTTTCATTACCAATATTTCCTGTGATCACTTCACCGGTATGAACGCCCAGTCCGATCTTTGTCTGCGGTATAATGCCCCTAGTGGATAATTCTTTCACCCTGTCAAGAATTTTTAATGCCGCTTGAAAAGCCATGTCAACATGGAGCGGATTATTCACAGGAGTGCCAAAAGTAGCCATGATGCCATCTCCCAGAATCTGATTGACAACGCCCTGGTGCTGGTTGATGATATCAATGATGGGTCCAAATATTTTATTTTGAAACTCCATAATCTCATCTGGAGAATGTTGTTCTGCAAATGAAGAGAAGTTGCGAATGTCTAATACCAGCACCGTGGCCTCTTGTTTCTTTAGCGTGCCTCTGTCTTCCACCAGCGTTTGCAAAACTTCTCTGGACACCTGCTGCCCGAAAAGCAATTCCATATCGCTCTTCGCATTCTGCAGATCGAAAGAGGCCCTTACTCTTCGCTTTACTTCTCCTGCCACAAAACCCGCAGCGCCACTTGAGAGGATTAAGACTATCGCCCGCAAATAAAAATTATTCTCAGGCACATTCAGCAAATTTTCAGGGCGGCTGTCGGCCACATGAAATCCATACCAAACAATGAACGCATACTGAAGGGCGGCTGAAAGACCGGTAAACAGGCTGATTTTAAAATCAAGATGAAGTACCGACAGTATAAGGAAAAGGAAATAAAGCAAAACAATCGGGGAATCGAGAAACGCCTGCATATCCTTCACGTCCACCATGTAGAACAACAAAGCACTGAGTAATATCACCTCTGCCTGCGAATGAATTACCTTAAACTTAGTACTTACCTTCGTGCCTTTTGCCAGGTAGCTGGCCACTTGACGAAGGAGGAACAATTCATAAAAAATAAACGCCCCTATCCAGATGACGACAAAGAAATAATTCATGGTGCCACCATAGTATCTGGTGACGGCATCGTCCAGCAGGAAGTAGTTGATTATGGAAACTATAAATCCGAAGCCAAAGGTGGCCAGCATCAGGCGTGTGCGCTGATACTCGCTTTTGGTAATCTCTACTTCAAAATCGCCATACAGTTCGTTAGTAACGAAAGTCACGATCCTAAATTTAATAAGACGGTAAAGGAAGCCTGTATAAAATACAATCCTTCAATTGATTTTCCTGGTTTACAAATCTAAACCATTTCTCCTGCCTGGCCTCTTCCTCCAATCCAGACTTAATTAACACACGGCAAGAGGCCTCATTTTCCGCATCTACAAATGTGCCGATGCAATGGAGTCCCTGCACACTTCGCAATAGACCCATAATGACTAAGCATGCTTCGGTAGCAAATCCCTTGTGCCAATGCAGCGGACCCAGAATGTAGCCAAACTGTACCTTGCCTCCGTCATTCATCAAGCCAAAACCACCGACATACCGCTGTGAATTCCTCTCCCGAATACTGTAGGAATAATCGGTACCCGCCTGCCAGCTATTAATCGCATATTTCAGAAAAGCTCGCGTATCCCTTATTGTCTGATGTGTTGGCCACGAAACATAGCGTGTGGCCTCGGGCTTACTCGCATAGGTATAAAAGATTTCCTCTGCATCTTCGTACCTTAGCCGCTGGAGTAACAAACGCTGTGTTTCAATTTTTTCGGGCAGGTTTAACCTCATCGCTTTGAGTAAAAATATAGTCCATCAATATTTCAAAAAAGAACTGGAAGGAACAAAAATACTTGTCAAAGTTGATCCCATCCATTTTCAGGGTACCGAGCTGACCGTTGGGCCTTCCCATAAAATAGAAGCTCGTGATGTTGAATTTGATGAGCATATTTTCGAGGACCTCAAGGCCGATGGGTTTCAGGAAGTCAATGCGATGGAATTTAATCTCTACTTGTCAGGTTTGATTTAGTTTATTGCTTGCAGCGTGGCCTTACTTCTTTTACCTTTGCACCGGCAAATCGGCACGACCAGCTCCTGCTGAACTCCCCCAGGATCGGAAGGTAGCAAGGGTAGGCGGTTGTAGCGGTGCGATGTTCGGTTTGCCACTTTTTTGTCTCTCTCCTGCTTACAAAAACTTCATTTTTCACATCGTCTGTGACCTTTAAGTAGTAGATTTGCTGCTCAACTAACGACTATGAAATTCTTCATTGATACCGCGAACCTGAATGAAATTAAAGAAGCTCACGATCTTGGCGTCCTGGACGGAGTAACTACTAACCCTTCCCTTATGGCCAAGGAGGGAATTGCCGGAAAAGAAAAGATCATGGCTCACTACAAAGCCATTTGCTCTATTGTCGATAATAACGTGAGCGCAGAAGTTATTGCCACCGATTATAACGGGATTATTGCTGAAGGAAAAGAACTCGCCAAAATTGACGATAAGATTGTGGTGAAAGTTCCCATGATCAAAGATGGTGTTAAGGCCATCAAGAAATTCAACAGCGAAGGCATTAGAACCAATTGTACACTTGTTTTCTCTGCAGGCCAGGCAATTTTATGTGCCAAGGCGGGCGCCTCATACGTTTCACCATTTATCGGGAGACTTGATGATATCAGTCAGGATGGCCTTGAGTTGATTGCACAGATCAGGCACATTTATGATAACTATGGATACGGCACAGAGATACTCGCTGCCAGTGTTCGTCATACTATGCACCTGATCAAATGTGCCGAAATTGGTGCCGATGTAGCCACCTGCCCGCTTAATGTAATCATGGATTTATTGAAGCACCCTCTTACTACGAGTGGCTTGGAGAAATTTCTAGCTGATCATAAGAAGGCAAACGGGTAATACAATTCAAGATTCAAAATTTGGGATTTAAAAATCAACATACATTTCTGACACTGTGATGTTTTCGTCCGATCCTGTTGTGCGCGTTAAAGATGCAACCATCTTTCAGGACAGCAACAGTGTATTGACCGATCTGAGCTTCGACATCGAGAAAGGTGAGTTTACCTACTTAGTTGGCCGCACCGGTTCTGGAAAATCTTCCTTATTAAAAACACTGTATGCCGATCTCCCCCTTCGCCTGGGTGACATTAATGTTGCAGGGTTTAACATCCGGGAAATGAAAATCCATCAGGTGCCTCTGCTTAGGAGAAAAATTGGAATCATCTTTCAGGACTTTCAGCTATTCCCGGACCGGACCGTTGGCGAAAATCTGACTTTCGTTATGCGTGCCACTGGCTGGAAAGAAAGCTCTAAAATGAAGGCCTGCCTTGCAGAAGTATTAATGAAAGTTGGACTAGGTTCAGTAGAAAAGAAAATGCCACATCAACTTTCCGGTGGCGAGCAGCAGCGGGTTGTTATCGCGCGCGCGCTAATCAATGAACCACTAATACTGATTGCCGATGAGCCAACAGGTAATCTGGATCCGGAAGTATCGAATGGAATTATGAAGTTGTTTCAACAAATCAATAAGAGCGGCACCGCTATATTGATGGCTACTCATAGTTATGGACTTATTAAACGCTTTCCTGCCCGGGTTTTGAAATGTGAAGAGGGTAAGATCTTTGACTCTTCAAAAGATTCTTTCGAGTTAAAGAATGACGAAGACATCTGAAATACCCTTAACTCAAACCTCTGCGGCCTTTTGTTCTTTTGCCAATTTCCTGGAATCCTCCAATTTCTTAAGCTGCTGATTTAAAAGATCAATTCGCACAAGCAAATTAAGAATAAGTGCATCCTTAACTTTTTCAGTTGGCCGCGCTTTCATCTCTTCATAAAGTACCTGATACATAGCGTCAAGCTTTTGAAAATCATTAGTGAATTGCTGATTCTCTCCCCCGCTGTCGAGGTTGTTGATCATCGCTGCTTTCTCCGCTATTTGGGTACTATAAAAAGACTCCAGGTCTTTAAATTCTATCTGCAGGCGAGCCACTTCTTTTTTCTTTTCAATAGAAGGGTTTTTATTCAATAGCAGGTAAACTGAGAGGCAAAGAAAAACAGCGGCTGCTATACGCCACACCACTAATGAATTCCACATTGTCCCTCTTTCAAGCGAGTCGCTAATACCTTGCCAAACTCTTTTGGATGGTTCTTTATCGTCAAACGCCTGGCGATTGTTTTGAATGAAATCTTTTAATGGATCTTTCATAGCATGCCTTCTTTAATTAACTCCTTTAATTTCTTTTTCGCCCTATTGAATTGAGACTTTGATGTCGACTCCGTTATCTCCAAAATTTCTCCTATTTCCCCATGATCATATCCTTCTAACAGATACAGCGAGAGCACCATTCGATAACCATCAGGTAGTTTCTGCATGGAGTTCTTAACTTGTTCCACCGAGCACGGAAATCCCTCAAAAACATCTACGGCCTCTTCTTCTTTTACATCGAAGCGTTCGTCTTCCGGAAGACGCTCCATTTTCTTTCTCTTTACCTGAGTGATCGCCTTATTGACTACAATTTTTTTTAACCATGCACCAAAGGTTGACTCACCACGATAGTGCTCCAAATTCTTAAATGCACTTACAAACGACTCTTGCAAAACGTCTTCTGCTTCTTCCGTACTATTCAAAATCCGATAGCAGGTATTAAACATGCTTCGTTTATAGAGGTGGTACACCTCATAATAGGCTTCGCGATCCCCCTTTCGGCAGCGTTGAATCAGCTCTTCGTTTAGAATAGTAACCTGCAATTACACGTGTTTCAATAGTCAAAGACCAGAGCCTAAATTAAAGGTTGCACCAAAACCTGCCACAGCTAATAATTATTTAAGCTTCGTTAAATTCTGCTTAGCAGGCAGAAAATCGGGTGCCTGGGCGAGAACTTCCTCAAACAATTTCTTAGCAGTTGGCTTGTCGCCCCCATCCAAAGCAATCAATGCTTTCAGGTTGAGAACCGAAACTTTCATAGGGTACTCCTTAGGATTGCCCTGTGCATCGTTAAAAACAACTTTTTGACTTGCGAGATCTGTCTTACTCAGTAGGATATCCGCATTGGTTTTACTCTCTGCCAGTCGCTTTAGGTCGTATTGAAGAAAAGCCATTTTATATAAGGCAGAAAGGTTATTCGACAACAGATACATGGTCTCGTAGTGAGGCAACGCTTTGTCCTTCAAGCCAAGCCCTTCAAAGCTTGCGGCACTGAGTTCCAAAAAACTTAGGTTCTTCTGGTCACGAATCAGCAGATCCTGAGATATTAAAACTGCCGAAGCATATTTCTGACTTTCATAATAACTAAGTGCCAATGCATAAATAAGCGAATCATTCTGCGGGTTTTCAGTGATCACATCGTACAGTGCATCCTTTGCTACATCCATATCATTCCAGCGTGTAGCGATGGAATACTTTCTAAGGAAATGTTCGGTTATCGGAGATAATTGAGATTCCTGTTGTTGAGGAGCCGTCTGAACAGCAGCTGGCGCTTCCGTCTCAGCTGGTTTGGTAGACTGAACAGGCTCATTTTTTTGTTTCTTTTTGTTTTGCGCGAAGCCCGTTGTAAGCACCAGTGTAAAAAGTAAAGAGAAGATTGTTTTCATAATTCGTTTACGTGTTTATTTCTGTTTTTGTAAGCCCTTTCTTTTTTGCAACATCCAACATCAACTGATAGGCTTCTTCACGGTTGTTGTGGATTTCGCCATCTAAAATAGCATCTTTAATTCTATCTTTTATCTCACCGATGATGGGTCCTGGTGGAAGATTGAACAGGCGGATAATTTCATCCCCTGTTATGGGGGGTTGAAAATTGCGAACATTATCTTTCGCTTCTACTTCCATCATCCGTTGCTCAACTTTTTCAAAGTTCTTTAGAAACCGAGTGACCTTCTCGGTATTCTTAGATGTGATGTCTGCCCTACATAATTTCATCAAGCCCTCAATATCATCACCGGCTTCGAAGAGCAATCTGCGAATAGCAGAATCTGAAACTTCTTTAGATAAAGCAATTGGCCTTAGGTGCAATCTTACTAGCTTCTGAACAAATTCCATTTTTTCATTCATAGGAAGCTTAAGTCTCCTGAAAATTCCAGGTGTCATCCTCGCACCCTTTTCCTCATGACCATGAAATGTCCAGCCATGCCCCTCTTCATACCGCTTGGTCAGCGGCTTGGCTATATCATGAAGAATAGCAGCCCATCGCAGCCACAGATCATCCGACATTGCTGAAACATTATCCAGTACTTGCAGCGTATGGAAAAAATTATCCTTGTGCGCATTTCCCCCAACATACTCCACTCCATGAAGTGCCACCATCTCTGGAAAAATTACCTTCAGCAGGCCGCTATGAAACAGCAATTTAAATCCATAGGAAGGTGTTGGAGAAAGGATGATTTTATTCAGCTCATCGATAATACGTTCCATAGACACGATCCGTATTCGCTCGATATTTTTCGTAATCGCCTCAAAGGTATCTGCCTCTATGTCAAAAGAAAGTTGAGAAGCAAAACGAATGGCACGAAGCATACGCAACGGATCATCCGAGAAAGTTAACTCCGCCTGCTGCGGGGTTTTGATGATTTTCTTCTTAAGGTGCACGATGCCATCAAAAGGATCCAGTACTTCACCATAGTTTTCTGGGTTCAGACTAATGGCCATAGCATTGATGCTAAAATCCCTTCGTAATTGATCGTCCTCCAGGGTACCATCTTCTACAATTGGCTTGCGTGATTCCTGACGATACGATTCTCTTCGTGCACCAACAAATTCCAACTCAAACTGATCTTGCTTGATCATAGCGGTGCCGAAGTTTTTAAAAATAGTCACCTGAGCGTTACTCAATGCACGAGCAACCTCCTGTGCTAACGCAATGCCGCTTCCGACACAGACAAAATCAATATCTTTTGAAGGTCGCTGAAGGATGAGATCGCGCACGAAACCACCCACCACATAGGTCTTGACACCCAGCACTACTCCGGCATTCGACACTATTTTAAAAACAAGGTTTTTATCTACTTCGGCCCTCAAATTCATGCACTACACCTACTTGGGTCTTTGTTAAAACCTCAAAGGTAAGAGATTAAAGGAGGTGATAAAAGTGGGTGATATCAAGCCCGAGGATGTGTATCAGAGCTTGTGCATAAATGTTGGGCAAGGAATAAATTTTTCCTTTTTCTTACTCCTGTTCTTCATGTTAATAGCGAGCTTATATTTCATTGCCAGTTCATGCGTACCGCCAGAAATCGGGCCAAGTTCAGATACAGTAAAGTCATAGCCATAGGCAAGTTCAACCCGCTCCAGGTTAAAGCCAAGAATCACCACCACTGCATCCTGGCTGATGTTATCCTTTACGTTTTGCTGTATGGGAATTCCCCTGTACCAAAGGCCAATCACAATAGGATCGTACAGGAAATAAAAACCTACGTCCAGCTGATCAAACTTTCCCTGCTGTTTATATACAAACGAGGGTGATAAAACAGAAATCCTATCTCTCTTAAAAGGTCCCCAATAAAGTGGAATTCTCACACCGCCATGTATCGTAGTTTTGACTGGCAGTCCTGCTTCTTCATTCAACAGTGAACGGTTGGGGGTATTGATATGATTGGCGGCAAATCCCAGCCAAAAGGTTTTGTTGTAAGCGAGCACACCCGCTTTGAAATCAAAGTAATGTGACATTCCCAAATTAAATAAGGCGGGGTCATCGCTGGGTGTGGAAGCGTCTGCCTCAAACTGTAGTTGATCACCAAATATCAACTTATTCAGGTCTATACTTCTAAACGCATATCCGAAATTAAGTCCGGTGGCGATTACCCATTTATTAGAAACATTTATTTTATAAGAATACAAGAAATTAAATTGAGAGGATTTCATTCCGGCCGTTCCCGCCTTATCCAAGGTTGCCAAAAATCCGACTCCACTATTTACGTGATACAAATTATAATCGTAAGAGAAGGCTGTCGTTTGGTATCCTCTGGCAATATTCGGCCATTGATTACGATAGTTTGCAATAAAGCGATGATCGGCTGTGGTTCCTGCAAAGGCAGGATTGAGATACAGTGGAGCGGCATAATACTGAGAGAATTCAGGATCCTGCGCAAGCGAATTTGCGCATGCAGCAATAACTAACGCTATGGTAATAAATCCCCTCATCGAATTAAATTGATATCCCCTACCCTCACAACCCGTTCTCCGTTTTCATATAAAGCGGTGAGCTTATACATATACACATCCTGCGGGCAAAGTTTGCCATTATAATAACCGTCCCAACCTCTTTCGGTATCCTGGCTTTCGAAGAGCAGTTCACCCCACCGATTGAAAACCAATAACTCAAATTCCACCACACCGCGGGTGAGCGGAAGGAACACATCGTTTTTACCATTACTTGAGCTACCGCTACCAATCGATGAAACATTGGGAGAGAATGCATTAGGAACCAATACCTGTCCTCCTTTCTCTACGCGTGCTGCACTTCTTGTTTTTACTGTATCAGCACAACCAAACTCATTTTTTGCTATGAGCGTAATGTCGAATTCACCTTCATTTTTATAACGGTGTTCAGGCTCAGGTGATGTGGAAGTAGCACCATCACCAAAATCCCATTCAAAACTTGTGGCACCGAAGCTTCGGTTACTGGTGTAGAGAATCCCACCCGGTATATAAACCAATTTCGGTTTCACTTCAAAGTCAGCATCGGGTTTGGAAAATACCTCAATGATCATCTGCTTTGTGACCTTGACAGTCTGGCCCGTGGTGTTGGAGGCTGAAAGGGTAACGGTATACTTACCTGCTTCGAAGTAAGTATAGGAAGGGTCTACCGCCCTTGACGTTGCCTGCCCATCTCCAAATTCCCACACATACTTATCGGGTTCAGCAAACTTAGAAAGGTTAGTGAATTTTACCGTTAATGGAACACACCCTGATGGTGGTGCATAATCAAAATCAACGATTGGTGGTATCGCCTGAATAAATACCGTTTCAGCTTGCGTCTCCACGCAAACCCCGTTCGCTACCGTTAGCGTAATCGTATAAGAACCATAGGTAGCGTACGTATGCTGGATAGAGGGATCAGAGCTATTTGAAATAGTTCCATCGCCAAGATCCCAGGTGTATAGCCATGGGCCGGGAGTTGTTGTATTTGTAATAGTAACAGTTGATCCTGGAAGAGATTGCGTTTTCGGTGATACCGTAAAAGAGGCATTACTATTTTCCTTCTTGGGGATAATTGTAGACTGTGTTGACACCGGACTTACGCAGTTAGCAAAATTCTTTGTATCGAGACTTATCTGAACACTAAGGTCAGCAGTATTGAAAGCAGGCCGATTGAAATTGTATATCATCACATCATTTGTGCCTGTTGCGTCAGAAACGGTTATTCCATTCTCTTTAATTACCCAGTGATACGCTGGTAATCCTTTTTGCTGCGCTGTCATTTTAACACTCACGGCATTGCAATCCGTTGAAATTATTTCAGTCATAAAATCCGAAACAGGAACAGGGCTGATGCGGATTGTGCGGGTAGATGACCCAAAGCACCCCGTAGGAAGTGTGGTGATTAGCGTAACAAAAAAATCTTTGACCGATTGAGTGGTATTTACAAAACTCGAGCTGAACGAAGGTGTCGTGCCTGTGCTTGTCTCGGAAAGAATACCAGATGCATCACTGATTCTCCATCGGTAGTCAGTGGGAGTCAATGATTGTGTTTGAGCGTCTACTGAAAAATCCACGATTTGCGGTGAGCAATTATCATTAAAGGGCGAATAATTTATGGCCGTAAATCCCGACTGCGTGCCAGGAAATATTGTCAAGGTGACTACAGGAGAGATTCGTTCGCAATTGTTGACTGTGAGCACGCGAAGGCGAACATCAACTAGTTTATTTACCATCATCAGGTTCTCAAAGTCTCGAACAAACAGATTTGAGAATCCGGGATCTGTTGGTTGCTGCACAGCAACCGGAATAAATCCAAGCCCTTGTTTTTCGTCAACCTCCCAACTATAGCGATCAATAATATCAGGCTGACCGGGTATTGAGGTATTATTAAAGGTGACTGTTAATATACTACAACCTGAAATTACATCCGGAATAAACGATGCATTAGGGAGTGGATCAACTGTAACAGGTATCACAAGCAAGTCAGTGCAGGTATTCTGATCCGTTGTTACTCGCAAGGCAACCTGATAGGTTCCTGCTGCTCCTAGTGATCGGGTAAAAGTAGATTGGTTATCAAAGGCAGGATCTTTAGTGAATGTTACTCCGTCATAATTAAAGTCCCATTCCCTCAGGTTGATTACTTCTCCGTTTATTGGATTAAGCGTGGATGTTTCCGTAAAAGAAGTAAGCTGTCCTTCACAAACTTTATTAGCAACAAAAACAGGTACGGGTCTTTCATACACACGAATCTGAACTTCATCCACCGTTTCGCAGGAGGTAATATTATCTCGAATGATTAGTCTTGCCCGGTATATGCCTGGTGTAGAATACGACTGATCGAAAGGGCCCAACGGTATCGCTGAAAAACCACCACCAAGAGGTTCATTTCTGATCACTACGTTATTTTCATCATAAAATTCCCACCGCCATAGTGTTGTTGGTGTTACTACTCCCACCGATACATCGTTGAATCGGGCTTGAAATATTACCAAAGGAGCACTTGCATTCTGGCAGAAGAAAGGTGTGATTGGCGCATTCGCTAAATCAGTAACCTGAATCTGCGCTACCAACGAGGGCGAGATCGTGATCAGGCTTTCGAAAATAGCCACGCAGTTTCCTGCAGCATTTTGATCTCTTACCGAAAGGCGTATAAGTTTTTGTCCCGCGGTAACATAAGCGAACGTTGGGTTGGTGGACGTTGAGGTAGCGATCGGTACGCCAAGGCCTGTATTATTGTCATAAAACTCCCACGTATCCTGAAAGGAAGCCCCTCCGATGGCAGGGGTATTGTTGTCAAAATAAATATCGTCACCAATGCAAAATGTTGTTTGTAAAGGGCCTCCGGGTCCGCCCAGGCGAGTGGCATAGGTTGGCTGAGGTGCATCAACAATAACGATTCTTGCTGCAACGACCTGAGCAGGGTTATCACCATTTACGATATCACCACCAACCGGGTTAAGAGGATTTAAATCCAGCAGGAAATTATCATACGGATTACATTGGTTCCAGTTTTTTAACGTGATCTCGAATTCCTTTCCAATGTCAGCAGGAAGAGTTACAGGAACATTGATAGGAAGACTTACCTGACCTGGAGCCACTACGGGATAGATTGGATTTCTGGCCGGAGCAGGATCAAGGTAAGGAAAGCCACCCGGCAGAATGCCATTAACACGTGCACCCGGAATCTGGTTTATAAGTGGTCCTGTTCCATAAAGCCATTGAATCCAACGGGGCTCATTGTTTTCCCGGGTAGCCCGAGGAAAACAATTCCATTGGCTATCATCGGTAAATAGGACATTGGTGGCAAATCCCTGACAAACCCGAAAGACCGCGGGGTTGATGGAAACTACATCGTTAGTCCATACAATTACCTGAGTTTGAATTGGCACAACACTGCCTCGGGGATTACAGGCATTGGATGCATCAATCGTTACATCATATCCACAATCGATGGAAGTGTTAGGATACAGATGTGAGATATTAACTCCACCAGCTGCAACTTGCATGAATGTCTCTTCGGGAGTTCCATCACCCCAATCCACAAAGTATTGGGTACCCGGAACAGAAGATAGATAGAGTGTTTGAATATTTACGGTAAAAGGAGCGCAGCCTCTGCTGCTGGTCAGAAATGCAAAGCCCGGCTCCAGAATGCCACCGCATTGCGCCTGCACATTGACAAGGGAAAAAGACAATAAAATTGAGAGAACAAGAAGTGCTATCCTTCTTCTTACCATGATCTATCGGTTCATAAAAAATTACCGATTAAAGCCAACCAGACAAGTATTAATATCCCAAGAAAAGGATTAGAAACCAAAAAAAAGAGCTTTGCGCATTGAGGCTTCGATAAGGCGAATTTAAATCAGTTGAATTGAGTCTTTAAGCTGACCAGTCGTGGTATTTCATCCTTTAGAAAAACGGTCATTCCTTCTTATCAAGGTACTTCTGATTTAGCCTGCTCAGTAACTCCTCTGTAATATCAAGTTCATTCCGTGCATACAAAAGGCTACCTGAAAGAGTCGTTCCCAGAATTAAATCGTACCCATTTTCAATTGCAAATTCTTCAATATACGTATTCACTTGAGCTAAAACCCCCTCCATCATTTTCCTATCTTTCTCTTCGATCTCCGCTTCAACCGCATTTCTATATTGGATTAAGTTATCCTGAGTCAATCGCGCAATTGTCGCATTTTCCGCCAACTGCCTACCTCTCAAGCTTTCAGATCTATCGTATTCCATTTTTGTTTTCAAGGAATACTCAAGCGAATCTGCATTGGCTAACATTTGACTCTTTAAAGCCTCAAAGGCTTTCCTCGCCTCTATTGTTCCCGAAAAACGGGCAATTAAATCCTGCGATCGTACATAAGCCAACTTGGGTCTATGTAAATAAAAATCAACAGCTACTCCAAGGATAATAGCACAGAATAGTGTTATACCAATCAATACAATTTTACTCATTAGGATTGTGTATTTTAAACGTTTTAGTTTGCCCAAAAGCGGTAATCTTCAATGAATCTCTGAATAGCTCACTTATTAAAAAACCATCTATAACATCTCCACGCCTTCCAAAAAATTCATTCTTTCCAATTCTCAACACGGCAAATGTATCGTCATTCCTACTAAGCGTCCCAAGAAAATAGAATTCATTCCAGTCAATAATTTTGATCGGCTCACTATTCGATAACTCAATTCTTTTAAAATTTGATTGACTTGATTTCACCTTATGCTTGAAGGGCTGATCCACCTTTGGCAAAAAAGGATCCTGATATTCAAACACCAATCTATATTCAATAGCCGAATCTAACACAACGATGGCTTTTGGCAAAGTCATAGCGGGACTCATTTCAACGTTAAATCTGTCATAAACTCTATATGTAATAAATCCCCATATCAGTATCACAGCGAATAAAAGTAGTATCACTTTTGTATTTTTCAACATTAGATCTAATCTAATTTACAACTACGGACCTGCATGAATAATCTGTCTTATATCCAGAATTTAATCCCCTTACACACCACTCATATTTACCAACGGCTATTTGAAAGTCAAATTTTGTATCCGTCAATATAGTATCCAATAAGAAATTTACCGGTGCTTTGATATCCGGTGAGACAACCAACAGTTGATAATTTGATGCTCCATCCAACTCGTTCCAAGAAAACGAGAGCGACTTTGCAGATGTATTCAAATCTGCTGGAGGGCCCTGCAACCCAATCTCTTCGCTTTCAATATTTTTTACAATAACATCCTCACATGAGAATATCATCCAGATTGAAAGAAACACTACAAATTTATTCATCATCCACCAAACTGATTGATTGAAAAGTAACCAAAGCATTCAAATTAATCTTTTGAGAAAGATTTACTGTGAAAAATCTTAGAGACACTATTTTTATCCCTTTCATATTTTTTTCAATGTTTGATAGATAACGAAGAATGCTTTTAAATTCTCCCTCTAGCGTCACATCCTTTGTGTAAGTGGACACATATTCATTTTCATCAAATTTAATCGATGGGCTCACTTTAATTACTTTTACATTCGAATTCGCTTCAAAATTTGCAACCAATTCTAAAATTGCCCGATCAATGTCTTCATCTAGTAAACTTCGATCTATGTACACAACTGATGATAGCTTAGGCTCGATGTGTTTCGTTTGACTTAACTCAACAAATTCTCCATACAATGAGATAGTATAGCTAAAAGGAACCAGTAGCATCAAAATTACCGCTGACCATATCTTAAGTCTTATACTCATTATTTCGGTCCTAAATAAGGATTTCAAATTCGAAACTTCCTTCTTCAGTCAACTTGCCTTGGTTATATTTTTGATTGATGATATCCCTAATCCATGCACGCGTCCTCAACTCAGCAAGCCAAATTCCTAGAGCGGATACTGATTTTGCCTTTCCAGAAATTCTTATCTTTGTTTGATCAAATCCCACTTTCCTTTCGTTCCCAGATACAGTTCGGTCCTCAGTTCCAATTTCCAAGAAAGTAAGTTGAATTGGTTCCCTGCGCGACAATGCAATTTGGTCCGCATAATACAATGGCAACACATTACTTGGCCAACCAAGTTTGGAATACAAAACCTGAGCTTTGAGAAGCGAGTTTCTATTCTTCTGATCTTCTTTCAAGCTAATTTCCCTCGAGGTCGCGGTCAATTGAAGTTCTGCTACCTTCTCTCTAAGGGTCAGATAACAAATTAAATTGAACGCAACAGAACAAAACAGAACAATAAGTGCATAACGTCCCTGATGGAAAAAATTCTTGGCATGTTCGTATCTTCTTTTATTCTTTTCGAACTCTTCTGCACCAAAAAATTCAATGCTTTTGCCTGGGTTAAAAATGTTCAGAGCAGAAAAATATGCCAATTCCGACATTTTGTCCTCTAAAGGATAAGGGGTTGGTATAAGTCCTAATTCTTCATTAGAAATAAAATTTCCTAAAGACACCGAATGGATTTTCACTGAACTGGTCCAAAAATTGTCAACGAAATTCACTGAATCCTTTCTAAGTAACGTAAGTACCCGTGTACTGGCTCCGGAAAAAAGCTGCCCAACAAAATTTTTCCCATCAAAACCAGGTAGAATGCGCTTAACAAAATCTTCATCAATTTGATCGCTTGACTGCAACATCCTTGTAATAATCCCCTTCCCTTCAATATTAACATGGACCCTAACTCCAGTCTTAAGTTGGGGCGCGATCGAAGAAACGACATCTCGCCAGTCTCTCATTTTCGACTTTAGATTAACTATTTCTATTGATCCTTTTGCTTGACGCACAACGCAAGATGCAAATTCAAATGATTTTGAATCCAAGAGTCGAATATTAATTCCAACCCCCCATCTCTCGGATGCTCCAAAGTTAATTATTGATCTTAGTCCCATCTAATAAACCAGAGTCGGCTTAATAAAAACAATTAATCTATTCTCAGAATTCTTCTTCACTCGAGAGCTAAATAGCCACTTCAAGATTGGTATTCTTGAAAGTAGAGGAGTTCCTGATGCACTCTCCGATTTACTCACCTCCTCTAATCCACCAAGTATAATCATTTCTTCATTTTTGACTCTAATTTTTGACTCAAACTTTCTTGTTGCATTCCCAGGAGGCGCACTTTTTATCGTAGGAGGGACAAAATTTGAGAACTCAGCTGTAATGTCCAATGTTATATGTTCATTCCCCGACACCATTGGACTGATTGCAATTGATAGGTTTGCTTCGACTTTATTAAACCGTTGTGCAGTAGTTGTTATTGGATTGACTCCTCCCGTAATATTTTGAGTTTGTTCAATGTAATAAAGAGATTCGCCAATAATCAAGGTTGCTTTACTTCCATTGATAGTTGAAAGCTTGGGGGTCGACCGTATCTGTATATTATTATTCTCTTCAAGTGCTTGTAAATTCAAATAAAAACTCGGAGAAACCCGCCCCAAGTTTACAATCCCCTTAGCGTCAAGGTTCTGAAGTGCCCTGTTGATGGAGGGCGGGCTTAGTGTCAGATCGAGACCAGGAAAAACCTGCCCTTGCGTCTTTGGTATTGAATCTGAAAGTATTGCCTTAATACCAGTTTGTAAATTAAATCCTTTTCGAGCGTCCGCAACAATGACTTCGATAAGAATATTAGGCACAGGTTGGTCAATCAGTTTAAGGAAAGAAACAATTTCATTGATTTTGTACTTATTGCCAGTAATTATCAACGAATTCAATTCCTTAAAAACTTTGATCTCCATATCTTTCGCGAGATCTGCTGGAATTTCTTTTTCGATTCCATCTATGGTCCTAAAGGCTAGTTTAACCACCTCCGTTGTTCTAAATCCTTCCTGGTTGCGTTGTCCAATCAAATAGACCCCATTCGACTCCTTGTAGGTGTATTGGGTTCCTTGAAACAAGAAGGAAAGCAGGTAATCAAATTTCACTTTTTTTACATGAGCAGTGGTGTTCCCTGAAATTTCGGAAAAAAGCACATAATTTTTACCTAACTCTTTTGTCACATGTTCAACAATATCCATTATAGGATAATTTATAACATTGACATCAATAAGGGAATCCTTAACAACGATCTCGCCAAGCGGTTCGGGTCGAGAAGTTTGATTCATGACGCTTGCAATATTCGGATTTCCATTTTGGCTAGCATTTATCGAATTTTCGAAGATGTAAACTCCATCTTTTGTCTTATTCAAGCGCATGGCATTTACGTATGCCAACTTGTCTAAAGCAGTCTCAAATGGCAAATTTCTCACCAGACCGTTCAATCGTTTGGATGATAAGTCTCCACCACTGTGCATAACATTACGGCCAGACAAAATTGTAATCTCCTCAACCACTTTTCTTAAGTCATCGTCTTTCAAATTGAACGACAACGAATTGGTCAATGGATTAAATTGAATATCCAGGCTCCTTGGCACAGAAGGTACAATCGGCAATTGCGGCTCAATAAATTTCTTAAATGACATAATATTGCCAATGAACTTAATGTCTAACTGATATTCCTGGCAGAGGAAATAAAACAGGTCTAGCACTTTAACTTTACTAAAATTGTTTGTGAGTAATACTGTCAGCGAAGGATCTACTTGAATATTCAGATTATGCGCCTCCGCTATCGTTCTTAAAAAAGTCTGAACAGGCATCCCAGAAACAGAAAGATCCACATCCTGGCTCAGTCCGGTTGCAGATGAATCTCCCAAATATTGTAATTGAACTTGTATTTCGTCCAAGCGTTGTTCAAATGCCGATTTTTCCTGCGCAAGCAATGGCAGCCGAACAAAAAAAAGAAATACAAAAACGATTCTGGTGTAGGGATACATGCTCAGCTTCAAAATTGTTCACTAAGCAAAAACGGATATATTTCTTCGAAGCTTGTTTCTCCTTTCATAAAAAAAGAAATAGCCTCTTGTTGCAAAGTTCTTACCCCCATGCCTCTAAAGAATTGATCACTTTGTTTTGAATTTACCGAAATCAAATCTGCTACTTCCCGTGTAATCGGAATAACTTCATAAATCGCTCTCCTACCTTTGTATCCGGTAAAGTGGCATTGCTTACAGCCTACAGCCTGATAATGAAAGTCACCTAATTTGCCTTTAAAAGAATCCGGAACAGTGTTATAATCAATAGATACGCTTTTTTTGCAAAAAGTACAAAGCACCCGAAGCAGGCGTTGTGCAACAGAAGTATTTAATGTATGAGATAATAAAAAAGATTGCACGCCCATATCAAGTAACCTGGAAATTGTTCCCCAGGCCGAGTTTGTGTGAATTGTTGACAGCACGAGATGCCCAGTCAAGGCGGCCCTTACAGCCAATGAAGCTGTCTCTCCATCCCGTATCTCTCCTACCATTATTATGTCAGGATCTTGCCTAAGAAATGATCTAAGGACCCGCGAAAAAGTAAGACCAATATCTTCTTTTACTTGTGTTTGATTGATTCCCTCAAGTGTATATTCTATCGGATCTTCGACCGTCAGGATATTAAAAGAACTTCTATTCAATAATTTCAAAGTGGCGTATAGGGTGGTGGTTTTTCCAGATCCTGTCGGGCCACTGATTAGAATTATTCCGTGAGGCTTATGAATGCCGTCTTTATACCTCTCTAAATCCTTGTCTGCGAAGCCTAAATCATCAATGTCCAAATGAGAGGCGTCTGTCCCTAACAATCGTAGTACCACCTTTTCTCCATATAAAGTAGGAAGGACAGATACCCTGATGTCAATACTCTCTTTCGACTCCTTAAAATGAATCCGTCCGTCCTGAGGAAGTCTTTTCTCAGAGATATCCAATCCTGCCATAATCTTTACACGATTAATAAGCATTGGATAGTCGGCTTTTTTGACCTGTGCAAGTTCAACCAGCTTTCCGTCTAACCTAAATCGTATCCTGCACTTGGAATCGTACGCCTCGATATGTATATCGCTACTTTTCAGATCTTGAGCTTGCCGTATCATAACCTGCATGAAGTTACCCTCTTCCCAAGATAAAACTTGGGTTCTCTCATGACTAGCCTTTGCTCCTCCCTTACCGACTAAATAGTTGGAGGAAAGTTCCTTTTCAATGTCCTCACTCAAGGACTTAATAAGCTTAACTCGCTGTCCCAAGATGATCTCAATCTCTTCTTTTATCGATTCGTCAGCCTGTTCATCAATATACAATCGCAATTCGTTATCAATGAGCTGCCCTGGAATTACTCGGTAGTGCCAAGCCGTCTCAGGCGCTACCATCTCTCGATTAGCAATCTGTATCATTCTGAGAGTACATTTAACAAATAGAAAATCAGGAAACAGAGGCTTTGGTAACCAGCCAGCGGTATTGTTCGACTTCTAATAATAAAGCTACCCACAAGCGCAATCATCAAGCTAAATGTTGTGAATAAAATAAAACTAATTACATTAAACCATACTGAAATACTTATTATGAAAAGTAAATCCCCTAGTCCGACAAAGGATGACATCCTGCTCCACGTAATCTTATAACGCAAAAAGAGGTAAATGATCACTACCAAACTCAGTAAAGCAATATAACACAAGTTTAAGAATAAATCATATATCCAAATTACTGGCGGCAATTCAATTGCTTTATGCCATAGCAGAAGTGTAAAAATAACAGGAAGAAGGATTACCCTAATAGTTCTGGACCTAAAATCATCATACGCAACCCAGCTCAGTAACAAACTGACAACTACTATAATTGATACTTGAAAAAAACTAATCCTCGGCAATCTCTTTTAAATTACTTTTCTCATCGATCTCCCACACGTTGAAATTACCATCTGCATCAAAATCAACTACTGCTGTTGCCCTGGCTACAAATGATTTCGTGTCTGCGCTTATCACTTCAAATCTGTAGTTAGCCTTTCCGTCTTCGCCTTCAGAAACAAGTTTCTCTTGCTCAAAACCTATTTTACTAAGTTCTGTGGAATATTTGGCGTACTCATAAAAATAAGTCTTCTCCAAAGTCTGGAGGTGCTTCAATCCCTGTTTTGCTTCAATACTCCGAGTCCTGGAAATCAGAGGCATGAGAACTGGCAAAGACATCAGGACCAAAATTCCGATAATAACCAGAACAACAAGAAGTTCAGAAAGGGTAAATCCACTAACTCTTCTTGTAAATACAATAGTTAAAATTACTTTAACGTTTTTCATATCGACTTCTATTTTTTTAACCGCCAATACTCGTAGATAACTGAAACATGGGTAAATACATAGCTAATAAAATAAAACCTACAACAATACCCAAAAATATAATCATAGCCGGTTCCAAAAAAGTGTTAATCAAGCCAGTTTGGTGCTGAGCTGTTGAGCTAAATTGCTGGGCTAGTTTGTCAAAAAATATATCCAGTTTGTTTACTTCCTCGCCCACCTTAATCAAAGAAACCATTTTTTTTCCAAAAACCTGATGGTCGGCCATACAACTCCAGAGGCTACTTCCACCGTATATTCTTGATATCATCGAAGGCAGCGTCACCTGAATTGGGTAAAAATCTATCATCTGACCTATTAACTCCAGCGACCGAACCAAGGGCACTTTTGAGCCCAACAATAAGGACATTGAAGAGCAGAATCGCGCTAACTGAATAGCATAAACTATATTTCCCAGAATCGGTACCTTGAACAAAAGTGAAGAAGAATATTTGCGAAACCAGGAATCTTTTCTACTACGATACATCAGATAACCCAGGCATGACAGAATCAAAATCAAAATAAAGATGTAGTTCTTCACAAAAAAAGAAAACGCGATGATGGCCTTTGTTAACTGTGGTAGTTCGCCACCGAAACGCTTGAAAACATCATTAAACATTGGCACAATAAATAACATCATGAAGGCGACTGCTCCCACTGACGTGCAAAGAATAATCAACGGATAAGAAAGCGCGCTGATTAACTGCTGACGTTGTTTTAATTTGGCAGAAAAAAATTGATGCAACTGATCCAAGACCATTACCAACTTACCTGTCTCCTCTCCTATTTGGATGCTGAAATATTCATAGGCGGTAAATTCCTTCGAATTTTGCAGTGATTGCGATAAAGAGAGGCCGTTAACCAAATCCAACTGAATCTTATTTATCATCTCCCGATGCACCGGGCTTGTTTGTTCATCCTGAATTAATTCCAAAGACGACTTAATGTCAAGACCAGAGGAGATAAGCATAGTCAATTCCAGATAGAAAGCCTCCTTATGCTGATCCCCAAAGCCACGCTTAAAAAGGACCACCTCACTGTTAAGCAGTTTATGAATACCGAAAACCTTAAGTTGATCTTTATCGGAGGTCTTTGTGAAGATTGATTTAGCTCCTGAATTACTCATTGGCAGATACTTTGTTTTCAAATCTGATAACGCTCGCTACATCGTATCTCTTGTAAAAAATAAACTCATCGAGTGCCTGATTTGGTTTAAACTTTAATTTTAATCCATCCAACAATTGATTCTTTTCACTTACGGTATTCGTGCGAAAGTAGAATTCAGGGGTTAAAGCAACCCTGAATTCATCAAGCTGTCCATACCAATTTCTCTCAACTCTGTCGGGTAAAAAACGGTACTGAATAATGCCCGTTGCAGTGAGAAAGTCGATTCTCCTTTGATCAAAAGCGGTAACCGCAAAACACTGGTCCATATCCTTTTTCAACCGGAAAAACAATTCCTGTTGGTCTCCAAATCGGTCAATATTCATCGTTAAATTTTGATGATATCTGTTTACCGAATAATAAGAGAAATAAATAGCACCTGTCACCAAACCGCTCAAAACCATTACAATAAGCAATTCAGGCAATGAGAAAGCCTTGATCTTTTTAGTCAGCATTCTCATACTTAACAAACAAATATTTTTTTTCCGCCAATTGAACACCGCTCTCAGCATGAGCTTGCAACCTAAGCACCCATAGTTTATCACTGTGCACCGATGACATAACCTCTTTACTAATGGTTAGCTCCCCTGAAATTACAATTTCCCTATCAACGGGAATTTGCCCACGCGACTGCATTTCGGCATAAAGATTATCAAGAGAAACCGAAGCCGATAATTTCTGCCAATTGAGTACGGATCGTTGAGCCTGCAAATAAATAATAGTAGAGGCTGCAAAAACTATGGAAATTATAACCATCGCAGTTGTCACTTCTACTATGGAAGAGGCTTTTGTCCTCGTTGATATTCTCAATGAACCCATTTTGCTACCACTGCTTTTTCGTTTGCCAGCCAGGAAAATGAACCCGCCCGAGGTACAGATTCCATGGTTCCAGAAATGAGTCCGTTCATTACGTGATTGCTGTGAACCACATCATCTTTAGAAACTTGCATTGTGAATGTGATCAAATTACCCATTGTTGTACCCTGATTGTCTGTAGCTCCATTAACATAGGCCGTGCCCTGAAACCTGGCTCCCGGCTCAAGGCGAAGGCGGCCCTTGTCCTGAATATTCTTACCTCCCGGGATTAAAATTAACCCCTGGACTAGGGCATTACGTCTTATCAAAATGGTGCTGTCACTCTCACCGCCCATCAAGGCAAGCGAGCTCGGGTAGTACAACTTTGAATCCGATCCCACGGTGATCTGTTTTGTAGCAAAACACTGAATTACGCCTACAAATTCTCGGTCAATATCAATCAATGGCGCAATAAGTATTACATCTTCAAGAAACGAACCAGCCGTAACTCTTATTTTCATAGCAGATTGAACAACTAACCCTCCCTGAATTGAATCGTTTAGTTCTATGCTTTGTTCACTAAAAAAATAGGAGCATGGTGAAAATGAATACTTGCCACCGCGGAGAAGCTCTATTGGCTGCAGGGAATAATGAGACCCCCCAACTGGCAGAAGAAACTGTTTTAACTGATAGAGTAATGTTGTATCCAATGTTGGCATTTCCGGATCACTCTTGAGAGCCTCACCTTCAAACAGTTTACTGCCTTTATATCCTAATCCATCGATGTAGCCGGTGGTAAATTTCTTTTCTGAAACATAAACAGTGCCCTCTATCCTCGTGTCGCCAACCAGGTAAAGCGGTGCATTCCGATCGGGTATGTAAAGCGAAGCTTCACCTTTCTGTGTAGTTAAGGCAGTAGTCAATGCATTCTTAGTCACTCTTTTTTGGCCGCGACTGGCACTAACACAGGCAAGTTCAAACAGGCCCCAGGGTTTTCTTGTGATCTCAACAGAATCTGTACCCTCTTCAAAAAGGTCTATGTAGTAGGTTTTGTTGAACGATAAGTCTAATCTTTTAGCAAGAAAATATTCGACAGCCGAATTACAATTGGTCAGTAATATGTCACTTCTATTTTGATCGGTGAATACCAATCGATTAAAGTAGGCAAGTAGTAAAATCGAACCACAAAGTGCTGCGATGACAAAGGCAATACCCAATGTTAGTTGCAGAATCGAGGCCTTAATCTTTTTCACTCTCCGGATTCCTGTTTATCCTTTTCTTTCTCTTAAATGGATGCCAGCCCTTGTCGGTGACTGGCTCTAAAGAAGGACTGGGAGATGAATCATCCTGTACCCGATCTTTTTTTTGCTTTCTTTTCTGTTTGGGTTCAATGGCTTTTTTCTCCTTCCTCGCTGTCCTTTCTGTTCTTAAACCTTTTTTCTCTTTGATTTTTCCGTTTCTATAATACTCCTTGTCCTTTATTTCCCCATTGCTGTTATATGTCACTACTCTTTTGTGAATTCTATCTTCCTTATAAAACCCTTTGCGGCTTATACTTCCGTTGTCAAAATACTCCTCAAAAGTTCCATTCCGCAAGCCACCCTTCCAGTTATACTTTGAAGACAGATTCCCGCTTAAATACCAACGAAGCCATAGCCCCGTTTTTGATCCATCCTCAAATGATCCTTTCTCCTTCAGGTTGCCGTTTCGATCAAACTGCTCAAATAAGCCATGCAGAACCTTCCCGGAAAAGGATCCTGTAGTGTTTTTGAGTTCGCCTTGATTAAACCAATAATATCTCCTTTGATCCACTTTGGTCGCACCAGTGTTGTCCAACAGTTTAACGTGAAATCGGTAAATACTATCTCCAAAAGATTTGGTAATGGAATTAGTTACCTCAAGGTCTTTATAAAGTCGTCCTTTAAATTTGGTTTGACCTTGCGCAGAAAGTGCTGCGCAGAAAAAGAATAGTAAAATCAATCTGCTCATTTCAGCCTCAAGTTAACTATTCTTCTATGGACTTTGTATGTTCAGCTTGGCATCATTTAAGACCTGCAGCGCTTTGATCGTACTCAAATTACTTACGCCCTGAACATTCACTTGACCTTTCACGGTAAGTTGTCCCAGTAAGGTATCTACTTTGAGGCAGGTGTTATCATTGTTTACGATGACATTCACCGTGGTAGCATTAATGCCCGTATTGACGGTAACGGCAAATCCTTTAATAGTAGCTACATCTCCCGGTGCAGGATACATTGTAGTGGCTACTCCACCTTCTGTTAGCGACCACGTAGCCGGGCTATTCCAGTTTCCATTGGCAATCGAATAAAAGGTTTGAGGCGTCCGCCCAAAGGAGACTCCTATTAACGGAGTTGGTAAGGAAGCATTTAAAGAAATATCCGCCACCAGCGCATAACTGGGAGTCGTAGCAATGGTCCGGATTGCTGTGCCATTTAGATAATATTTAATGTTGGATCCTTCACGGGCAATTGTTAAAACGTCCCCCTCCACGAGGTAGCCGAAAGCGCCTCTATCTGCTCCAAGTTCATAAATACGTAGACTGTTTCCAGTTATTAAATAAAAGGCATTATCAATCGTAGTATAACCAGGAGATGAATTGAGCCGGGCAAGGCCAATCATGGTTGTGATACCCGAACGAGGCACGACAAATTCAAGCCAGCCATCAGTATTGGGAGCCAATACATTTGAGGAGTTGGCACCCCCTGTCCAACTGCCAGTAACTTGGTTGAGAGTATTATCGGCATTCACGGTTGCATTTTGGACGTCTGTCCAGGTGACGGGGTAGCCAAGCCGATAGGATCTAACCAAGGAACGCGAAGCCGCATCATTAACTGTGGCCGTATAGGTACCCCGGCTTTTTCCGGAAATCACATAGCCGGTTTCGCCACTGGGTGTCCACGCAATGGTAGCAGGTGTGTAGGTACCCATCACACTTAATGCAATCGATCCATTTGCGTTGGTATTGTCCGGGTAAGTAATAGCAGGTTTAAACCGAATCTGTTTCGCAAAACTCGCAGATACCACAGGTGACGGCCCAAAAGGTGCCGTGAGCGAAGCATCAATCAGCAACGGAACAGCAGCGAGTACGGCAGCGGTGGTAAATTGAACACCGTTTCGATAGAAATAAACAGTCGCGCCCAGTCGCTCCACGCGAAATACATCTCCCTTTTTATAGAGGCCGATTGCCACGCTCACTCCCGCCTTGATAGAATAGAAACTTCCATTACTATGCGTCATGATGGCAAAGTCCTGACTCGTGTACGCTGGATCAGGATCGAAATCAGAAAGACCTATAATTGCAGTTGGTGTTATGTTGTCTGCAACAAACTCGACATACCCATCGGTATTTGGCGGTAATATATTGAGCGAAGAAGCGCCAGACGTTAACGGCCCGGCAGCATTGGTTCGTGTAAGCGATCCGTCCCCATTAATGTTGACATTATCTAAGTTGGCCCAAGCGGCAGGATAGCCCAAATAATATGTTGCAGACGCGGTGCGGCTTGCCGCATCAGTTACCGTAACGGTGTAGTTACCTCTTGGCTTACCTATAATGGAGGCCGTAGTTTCCCCGCTTGACCACACATAGGTGAAAGGCGCGTCACCAGCTTGCGGAAGTATAGTGATGCCTCCATCGTTGTTGGCCAAAGAAGGAAAGGTATATTGCGGCTTTAGGCTGAACATGCGCGTATTAAATGACACCACCGCAGCCGGTATAACAAGGTTAGTGCTATAAATAGAAACATCTGGAAATAATTCGTTGGCAGCTGCACCAGCTGTAATTGCAATGGTGCGAAAGGCCACCCCGTTTTTGTAGTATTTAACAGAAAGACCTTCTCGCGAGACTCTAAATACGTCATTATTTACCGCTGTTGTAAGCACACCTGTACCTACATTTTTTTCGTACGCATAAACGGATCCGGATACAAAGTAAAGTGCATAATCAATAAGTGGATAGCTGGGGTCTCCATTAAACGTAGCCAGGCCAATCATGTAGTTGCCTGAAATGGTTGCGTATGTAAGCTGAAGAAATCCGTCCGTACTTGCCGGCAACAGGTTATTACCAAATGCTGCACCATCCCATTGGGCAGTGCCGCCTGTCTTTGTAAGCGTGTTGCCAGCGGTCACGGTGGTATTAATCAAGTCTGACCAAATAACCGGGTACGTAACCTGCGCCATGGCAGTGCCTGCGGCACTCAGCCAAAAGGTAAGGATGAAAATTTTTGTCTTCATATTCTTTATTATTTTCTTCTATTCTAATTACTATCCAATCCTACTTAACAGAGTCTCAGCAGAGGCGAAGCCTCATTCCTTCAAATTCTGCAAAATATTTATTTTATCTCTTTGCTGTTTATCAATCATCTCTTGTGAAAAACCACCATCTCCATTAAAAAATTATCAGTAAAATCAACAAGGCATAAAATACTATTAGCAAAATGTTAGCAATAGTTTTTGACTTGGCGCTTTCAACTAAGTTTGCCTTCGAGAACAATGGATAAAATGATATTGAATATATTTTATGCTTTTCGAATTTCGAAGAAAAGGCAAACTCTATTGGGTTACCCGAAAAAGACTTAAACTCTTCGATAATCAAAAATTTATACACATAGTAGCTCCTTAAGAAATACACAATAAACATTAAGACTGCTATGACCAGCATCATATAATTTTATTTATCTGTTCTTACCATTCAGCAACGGCCTTTTTATTATAAATTTTGTTGCATCTTGACTTACTTTAGTTGGATCTCTGTAAGGCTTGTAACCAGCATCATTAATTTTTAGATCTAATTCGAATTGAATTGGCGTAGATCCGTATGAAAGACCAAGCAATTTATAACCTCCCGAGGTCTTTCCAGTAATCTTATCATAGTCACCGTTAAAAATTCCCAGGCTTCCAGAAATCTCTTTCTTTGAGATTCCCTCTGAATCAAACTCGGAAGTAAATTTACCTTCAAAAGGGCCTTTTTGCAGGCCAAATTCAAACTTGAAAGGAGAGTCTGCACCATTAACGATTCCTCCATGCTTGGATCCTTCTCTATCGTTATACTGATATGAGTAGAGTGTTTTGTCCAATGAAAAATCTATTCCCGTGCCAAAACCCAATATATTGGTCTGCTTCGACAGAGCCATACCATATCCGATTCGAAAATTTATCTCGGTGGCAGCTCGGTCTTCATTTCCAATAACCTCTCCAGATATTTGCTTTGTGTGGAGTATTTCACCTGTTGAACTTACTAAAGAAATCCCCGATGGGTATTTTCCACTGTATCTGCGGTCCGCAGCATATTTAAAAAGTTTAGCCGCAAATTTATCTTTGGCCGGATCATCTAGTGCTTTATCAGCCAATCTCATCGCTTCCTTCACATCGCCTTGTCTCAATGCCGTCTTGATACCACGCTCGTACCAAGGACTCTTAATGATAACAGCTTCCTCCAAACCATCTACGTCTATTGCCATAACTGGTTTATTGCCAGCAAACTGGTATGAGCTATACCATGGATAGCTCTTGGTCAACGGATCGGTACTCAAGAACCTTCCCACCCCCGGGTTATAAATCCTGAAGCCATAGTCATAACTGGTGCTGCCCCACTCTCCGTTGCTGTCTTTCTCCTTCCCATTAAATCCATAGCGGTATTTGCCTGTGGCACTCCAGGTGCGGCCGGGCTGGTCCATTCCAAAGGGATAGTAGTTGGAGGCACTCACTACTTTGCCTTCGTAAGCTCCCGGTACGCCTGCCGTTACCACGCTCAGCTTCTGGTCGTTCACCATCGTGCGCACATTGCCAAGGTGATCTTTCAATTCATACTGTCGTGTGTTGAGTGGTCTTGTGTACAACCCATCGGCCGGGGCCATCGCTCCCCCGCTCTCGCTCACCCGCACACTGAAACTCTGACCCGCAGCACCACTGGATGTGTAACTGAACCCTGCCCCTAAGGTGAGCGTAACTCCCGTGCTCAGGAGATAGGT
>Ga0075163_10000038_pt1 | contig 133496 bp, 81 predicted proteins | sample JI1023141ADNA_FD_71478 | JGI IMG/M metagenome (GOLD analysis project Ga0075163, IMG submission 71478) | Wastewater effluent complex algal communities from Wisconsin, to seasonally profile nutrient transformation and Carbon sequestration -... | ecosystem: Engineered > WWTP > Effluent > Algae...
GGTCCTCAAGGCGAAGATATCTTCCTGCGAAATGCAGGTGGCACAGCCTTATTGGGAGAAATGATCACTCAACCAAGTATTACCGCCGCTGGATCGATCGTTCTCAGTGCGGGTGATCAATTGCGTATTGAAAGCGATACGGTCGTCACTGCTGGCTCGACGATCACTTTAGAAGCAGATGCTCGCAGCGCAAATCCAGATATCGGTGTTGGTGCAACGATCTCGGTGGCTGGTGCACTCTCAGCCAATCAAATTACAATTTCCGGTGGTGCCGATTTAGATTTCATTGAATTGCTGGGATCTGGTTTTACGTCCACGAACATTCGTGTTTACGGTGAATCTCCGAGTTTGCCTAGCGGTTCAGCTTTTGGCGACGATCGCTTCTTTATTCAGGCGGTCAAGTCAGGCAGTTCGCTTATCATGGATGGTGGACAAGGTGCGGATCAATACTTCATTTCGAGCACGGCCTCCATTTCTCGCCTCACGCAAGATGGGCTTTACGACGATGCCACTGGTGTCTTGTCACGACTCGACGGTAGCCTTAGTGCTATTGCCGGATCGGTAATTATTGAAGCGGGGGCCGCCGGAAATCAGGGTACGCGTGATTCGATCTATTTGTCCGCAGACGCAGCGACGTCGGGATTAAATGGAAGTATCTCGAACGATACCGTCAGCGGACTTGGCATGAGCGGCTCAGTTCGATTTAATTCGTCCGAAGGAGCATCTATTTGGTTAGGGTTGTCCGCTCTTAACGACACACTGCAAGTTGCTGGGCTAAGTGCACCATTTGCTGCGTTTGTTTACGCTGGGGCAGGTAACGACACTCTAAATGCATACAACAGCAACAACCGTGTGAACGGAATCAATGGAGTTGTGGTATTCGAAGGTGAAAATGGAATTGACACCCTTAATGTTCGAGGAAACGGTTCCTCAACATCGCCTGGTATGCTAACGGCGATTTCAATCAGCGGCATGGAGATGGGAACCAATAGTCTCTATAGTCTACAGTCTGAGCTCGGGTATCCATTGGATTCGAATACGGCAACGAATGGTACCGCGCCTGCATCGATTTATTTCGGTTCTCGGTCTGGTTTTGAGCAAGCGTATCGCAGCACTGTTGAAGCCGTGAATGTTCAGCTTGGTTCCGGCGATGATACCTTCTTAATCGATTCAACTTTTGATTATGGTTCAAGGACGATCTTGGGTGGCGATGGAAACGATAGACTCACTGTCGGATCCACTGCAAATGGTTTATTCCCGAACTCAACAGATCGAGTTGATTTCATCGCTGGACGCGTTTTGATCGATCTGGAAACGGGCTCGAGCGATGTTTTGCTTGTCAACGACTCAGGTGATGCGGATGCCAACATCGGCCAGTTGAACGGAAATACTGTGTCTGGCTTAGGTATGGCCTCCAGTTTGACTGCAGCTGGTGCGGAGGTCGTTGAAATACTGCTGGGAGCTCAAGACGATACCTTCTACATTACCGCAACGAACGCCGCTCAAGCTTATCAGGTTAATCTTGGCGGAGGATTTGATACCGCATATGTTGGTACGACATTAGGCCGCGAAACCGAAGGCTCGCTAGATCTTATTCAAGGTGCCGTAAGCATATTAGGTGAAGGCCCAGAGTCTGGCGATAAACTGTTTGTTAATGATCAGAATGCCGGAGTAGGTCATCAGTATCAGGTAACCAATGCCGTAACGGGTGTATTGAATGTTATCGGCGGGGATGATTTGCCGCTCGATACCACTACGGTGACTCGCGACGGAGTTGCTGCAATATCCTATTCGAGAGTCGAAACAGTAGCGCTGAGTTCGGGTGTGGGCGCAGATACGATCGAAATCCACGGAACGCATCGTGAGATTGAACCGTCCGGGGCTAAGTCGGCAACGTTTACGGTCAATGCAGGTGCCGGAGATGATTCGATTTTGTTGGGAACTCCAACCGCTAACGGCTTCTCACTCGATTCATTCCGAATCCAATCAGGTGCGTTGGATCAAAACAATCTGCCAGGTGGTGTCCCCGTTTTTGTAAACGGTCAAGATGGCAGCGATGCTGTACAATATTTGGACACCGCTGCGACGCAGAGTACCCTGCTCTCTTTGAGCAACGTAACGTTTGCTGAGATATTCCCTGCGAATCCACCAGCGACGCCGGGGACTGCAGACCCAGATCGAGTTCAACTGTTCCAACTATTGCTCGGTGAGGACCCGCTGGCTGCAACATATTTCGGGCCCGTTTTGGGGCAAGCAGGAAACGTACAAGCAATCAATGTTCGCGAGTTGAACACTGAGAACTTCAGCATCAACCTTGGTTCCGGTGCGGATGTCTTTACTCTCAGTTCGGGAACCTATGATCGCAACATTACCATTAATGCGGGGAACGGAAACGACAGTGTGAGGGCAGAGAATGGAGCAGTTCTCGGTTCGCATTCGTTGACGTTAAATGGTGAAGCGGGCGATGACATTCTATTCGCGGATTTTGCGAGAGCGACAATCATCGATCGCGGTGCGCTCGACAAAACTCTGTTCGGAGTGAGTGCAGGAGTTGTTTCGAATGAATTTTTGTCTTTCGGACGAGGCCGTTTGTTTGTCGAAACACGTCTCAATAACAGTGTATGGGAATTCCGTTTGGTAAATGCCGCAGGGGAATCGCAAACGATCTCCAATGCATCAAATACAGGCCGTACCAGCGACTGGCAAGCCGTTCCGGTTACTCGCACTTTCGACACACAACGTGGAATCGTGTTAACGTTTAGCGTCGATAGTGGTTTGTATTCGTCTGCAAGCCTGTCAGCAGGCAATGCTGCAGAAATTCTTGTCGGCGTTCCAACGTCGACTTTGAACTTGATTTTTAATGGAGGAACGCACACTTCGGTTGGAGATACCTTGCGCGTTTCTGGTGATGGTGATACGAGTGGCGCCGTATTCCGTCCAAGCAGCAGTTTGGCTGGTTCTGGTAGCTTGACACTAAGCCAAACGAATATTGGTTTTGCAGGGATCGAGCCCGTTGTTGTTCATGGACTCCCTGATTTACAGGTTCGTACTGCAGATGATGATCTGGCCGACTTAACGGTTGGAAGTACAACGGTCAGTGATTTAGCACTTTCGTCCGTTACTTTGCACACTTTGGTGGTTGAAGGTGTGGTGAGCTGGACACAAGAGGCTAAGCTCACGATCGCGCCGGTCGCAAGTAATAAAGAATTTGGCCGGGCAACGGCACAAGATGGCAATTATCTTGTTGTCGGTTCGAAGTTGAAGGATCTCGCTTATGGTGAAGCAACGGTTTACGAGTGGAACGGAGCGAATTGGATTGAACGCGCTGTTCTGCGTCCAAATGATTTCAAACAAGGTGGCGGCGGAGACTTTGGTTTCTCCGTTGCGATCTCTGGCGATACTATTTTGGTAGGAGCTCCGGGGGATACAGAGCGAGGTTTCAATGCGGGGGCCGTCTATGTATTTGAACGAAGCGGCTCGTCATGGAGTCAGCAAGCCAAGATAATTGGCGTTACCACCACATCAGGAAATCGCTTTGGTACTTCGGTATCGGTGTCGGGCGACAAAATGGTGGTTGGGCAACCTGGTTCATCTAGCACTACGGACTCGAACGAAACAGCCTTCTTCTTTGTTAAATCAGGAAGCTTTTGGTCGGAGAGAAATCGCTTTAGTTTTAGCGGTGACTACGGTCGAGCTGTGTCGATTTCTGGCAACAGAGCTTTAGTTGGTTTGCCGGAATATTCACAAAACGGCGGTGCGCCAACAGGGCTTGTCTCCTACTTCGAATTCGATGGGTTTAATTGGCAATTCCGACAGAATTTCTCGCCAGCTGATCCGCAAGGTTACGAGCGATTCGGCGAGTCGGTTTCAATCAATGGAAATCAGTTCGTGATCGGTGCCCCAGGTTGGGACGATCTGAGCGTCCCTGATGATGCGAATTTAAGTCCTCCTCAATCGGCTAAGTGGGACCATGGGCGAGCCTTAGTCTTCAATCGCGAGACGGGCGCTTGGGTTTTGGAAGCTCGTTTAACTGCGAAAGCAGGTTTGCCTTCCAACGAGGCGAGTCTGGAAGGAAACGAATTTGATCGATTTGGTGCTTCCGTCTCTACGCACGGAAACTATGTGGTCGTGGGGACTCCTGACGCTGACGTTTCCCCTGCGCTTGATAGTGGGGCAGCGTATGTCTATTACCGACAGCCAAATGCTGCATCTGGTAATGGAGCCACTTGGACACGATCTAGTGGCTCGACAGGGCCTGGTAAATTAACCGCAGCGAACCCTGCGGGCGCGGATGCAGGTAGCGGAGCTCCTTTGCCGGATAACTTCGGAACGGCCGTTTCGGTATTCAATAATCGTATTGTGGTAGGGATACCTGGGTTCAACGAAACGGATTCGCAAAACAATATCCTACAGGCCGATGTGGGTTCGATTCGAACCTTCACGACGTCCGGTGTTTTACCAACAGTAACCAACGAATCTCTCCGCGCAGAAATTCTCACTGGCGGCGCTAATAGCGGTTTCGGTGAAGCGACCGTCTATGATGCGAACACAAGGACACTGTTTGTGGCCGCACCCACGGAAGGCCGCGTCTACTTGTATGGAAATGAAGGGTTATCGTGGCGACCTTTAGGTTCGATTCGACCTAACGCCAACAATAGCGAGTTTGGTGCATCGATTGCAGTAAATGGCAATCAATTAGCCGTTGGAGCTCCGGGAAGCAATCGCGTTTATGTCTACAATTTCAACCTTAGCCAATCCTGGTTCGTAACGCCGCAAGAAATAGTTGGCAGTGGCGATTTCGGGCGCGATGTTGATATTCGTGGTAATCAGCTAGTCGTTGGTGCTCCAAGTTTCAATTTCGGGTATAGCACCCCTGGTAATTCCGGTGGATTTGTTAACTTGTCAAATCCTGGTGCGGCGTTTGTATACACACAAAGCGGAAATAACTGGCAACCGAATCGAGTGCTTGTGCCAGACGATTTCGGATTGCCGCTCTCTGCAATTCAATACTATGACGTCCCGATTACGACATTCGTTTCTGGCGTTGGTACACTCGGCGTAGGTTCCGCAGTGCTATTCAAGGATTCAAACTATCGAGGTCAAAGTGTTTGGTTCTTCGAGCAGAATCAGTTTCAATCGACCGGCGCGTTGGATGATAAAGACTCATCGTTAATTGTTGGCCCGTACACACGAGTCATTCTGCGAGATACGGCAACGGGTTCTGGTGACGTCAGCGAACCTGATGAAGTGTATGAGAATAACTCGGACAGCGCGATGTTCATTTCGCAGGTTCGCAACAATGACGACCACGAGCAGATTCTTGTCCAAGTTATCGGTCCTAGAGTGCGCACCTTCTCGCGCACGGTAGGTGTCCCGTACAATGGCGTGCTAACCAGCTACGGTAACGTTTCCAACGGCCGTTGGGGAACGCAGGTGTCGTTCTTGGATGGTGATACGATTGCTGTTGGTGCACCAACTAGAGATAACGTGTCGGTTTATGAACTGTGGCAAGGCAACACAAGCAATTTGTCGACGAACGCTCCAAGTTTCACCGCTTTGAGAGTGAATAATCGGGTTAACGGTAGTGGATTTGGTGGAGCGGTTATCGATGCTGGTGGAAGTGTCTACGGCGTTCGTACCTCGACGGGAATCCAACTCTATAATTCGGTCGGACAGTTCGTCTCGTCTGCTAACTTGGGTGGCTCACTCAATACGAACGATCCGGATACGTTGACTCTCCGAGGAAACGTTACCGCGATTGGTAATCCGCAAGAGGCTGGTAATCGTGGTATCGTTGGTATTTACGGAACCTCACGGCCAAATGGTGGCACACCCATTTTGTATCTCACGCCTTACACCGTTTCGGGATCGAGTCTTGTCCAAGACAACACGGTCAATCGAGGCTTCGGAAGTGGTACGTCGCTGATATCGGAAAACTATTACATTATCGGTACGGATACTGTTAACAATAGTTTGGATGCACGGCTCTATAACTTCCGTATGCGAGGACCTGCATGGAGTGCAAGCAATAGCATTGTGCCTACTGCACCTCCTATTGCGAAGCTCGGTAGCGCGGTAGCGCTCCGTGACACGGCTGCTGCTGTTGGCGCACAGGACTACGACGAACGTGGTGCGGTGTTTATCTTCCGCGCTGAAGAAGCGACGGGGGACCAACGCCCCATTGCCACACTCCAGCCAAGTGACATTGGTACGGGGGATCGATTCGGCGCGTCGTTAAGCATGTACGGCGGAAGTCAAAGTTTATCGCTGGTGGCAGGTGCGCCGCAAAGCGGGAATGGACGAGGTTCGGCTTATGTCTTTACGGGTATTGGCGAGAGTTGGACTCAGGAAACGAGATTTGTCGGGGATAATCCGAATGAGCTCTTCGGATCGTCGGTTGCGATCAGTGGTAACACCGCCGTTATTGGGGCTCCAAATGGCAACGCGATTTATGTTTTTGTTCGCGATGGCATCAATTGGACTCGGCAATTCAAAGCGCTAGGCGCAACAGTCAACTCGATTGCAGATCGCTACGGTACCTCTGTCGCGATTGATGGCGATCGAATGGTGATCGGGGCACCCGGTAATGACAAAGTTGATATTTGGGAACGAAGCGGAACCACTTGGAATCTGGTTGGTCAAGTCTTTGGTACGCCTGGTAGCGGATTCGGATCTACCGTAAGCATCAGTGGTCAGAATTTCGTTGTTGGAGCTCCCAAACAGGATTTGCCAGGCAAAGTAGACGTTGGAGCGGCGTATGTGTATGAGAAACGCGTAGGCCAATTTGTACTTACAGGTACACTCTCACTCGAAACGGATTCCGTTAGCGGTGATCTATTTGGTACATCCGTAGCGATTGAAGATCAGCGAATACTTGTCGGGGCACCTGGTCGCGACCATCGCTTTGCTACTGGTGATGTGCGAGCCGAATCTGGTGAAACCTTTGCTTATTCCCTAAAGAATGGCCAATGGATTCTGGAAACCAACATTGATCCGCTATTCGGCTCGGATACTCAAGCCGGGGATCAGATGGGTTATGCAGTGGCATTAAGCGGTAATCTAGCTTTAGTCGGTGCTCCGCAGTTGAATGGTCGTCCCGTTACAACGGACACAGACGGGGCGGGCTATGCCTATCTCCGCAGCGTTGGATCACCGACCGTTGTGATTTATCCTGAGGAACAATCGGTTCTTTTGGCAGGAGCTCAAGCTAACACGATATCTGGGACCGTTGGTGGCACTTCGACGTCGATTCTCACCTTCTTTGACGTGAACAACATCTCGATATTTACAGGATTCCGTGACGATATTTTAGAGATTGGCGAAGAAGGCCTGACTGCCTACGGTCTCGAGAACTTCAATGTGGATCTGGATGGTGGTGAAGATACACTGGTGGTCAAATCCTCTGAGTTTGACCCGACGGAAAAGGGGAATTTGATCTTCACCGGCGATGTCGGTGGGCTTCCCGACGGAAGTACTCTCCCTCCTAATGTCGACAATCCCTATCGATCCAGCGATGGTTCATTCGAAATCGACGGTGGAAGTGGAAACAACTTCTTGGATGTCTCCGATGATACGGATTGGACCTTAACGCAATCGAAATTGACATCGCGTCCAGGTGACACTGCAAACATTGAGAACTTCTTAAAGGCTCGTCTAACAGGCGGTGAAAGTGATAACGTTATCCAAGTGAAAGGCTTTGGCGGATCGGTCGAAGTAGACGGTGGTGATGGGCATGACGAATACACCATTATCGATACCCAAAGCGCGAAGGTGACGGATAACAATTCCAGTTCGAATATCTTCACGGTAGTGGGAACGAACGGCAACGACAGTATTCAGATCACGGACAATCGAGTTATTGTCAACGGGTTGATCTACGACATAACCGATGTTGATACGGTTCGTGTCGCGGGCGGTAGCGGCAATGATAGTTTTGAAATCAACGCGGTTTCCACATCGACCACTATCTTTATCGATGGCCAAGATGGAAATGATTTCTATCTGGCAAACATTGGTACGAACGTGGCGGGCTCGTTGATTCGAGTGACCGATACCGGAGTCAATCCAACAGAACAAGATCGTTTGCGATTGGACGTTGGCGCTTCGTTCGCAAACCAAAATGGGCTGTTGCGAGTAACTAACAATGATGGAGTTCTGCTTTACGACGGCTCTTTCGAATCGGTTGCCGTATCGGGAATTGCAGTGGATGAAGGAGCTCCGAACCAAACACTTCCGTTATCGCAATTTGTGCGGTTCTACAATCCGTTCCAAAGCTATTCGGTTGTAAGCAGCAACACCTCGGTTGCCGTTGTCGTATTGCAGCAACCAAATTTGACTTTGGATTTTGGGGGCGTTGGCTCGTCCATTATTACGATTACGAACAACACTACGGGAGAGATTGAACGATTTTTGGTTTCTGTCCAGAGTGTTGCCCCAACACTGACCATCGATGCAATTGATGGTGATCGATTCGAAGGTAGTCTGTTAACAGTGCGTGCCACCGGCGTGAACAAAGTCGGTGGCCTGAGTTATTCGTTCCGAATTCTCAAAAATGGAGAGGAATTCATAACGAGTGCACTGCAAAACAACGGCACTTACTCGTTCACACCGAACGATAACGGAATGTACACGGTCGAGGCCACGGTGGTGGATCAGCGTGGAAACTCCGCGACCGTGAATGCAGATGTGAGCGTCGACAACGTAGACCCAAGTCTCGTTCTCCAAAACGTTGTAGCAATCGTCGAAGGTGGAGAGGCAACTCTATCGGGAAGTTATTCAGACCCAGGTATGTTGGATTCTCACGAGATCCTTATCCAGTGGGGCGATGGAACATTCGAAACCGTGCCAGTATCTGGTGGATCTTTCGCTGTGAATCACAAGTATGTCGACGATAACTCGACGGACTTATATCAAATCAACGTCACGTTGATCGATAAAGACAGCGGAACTGCTTCGCAATCGACCAGTGTCATCGTGGAGAACGTCAGCCCAGAATTGACTCTTTCAACGATCGCACCTATCAGCGAAAACGAGGAAGCTGTGGTACGCGGAATCTACAGCGATGTGGGAGCGGCGGATGTCCACACGATCGACATTGATTGGGGTGATGGCACTATTGAATATGGTATCAGCGTAAGCGGCGGCATCTTTGAAAGATCGCATCGCTATCTGGATGATAATGCAGATGACCTGTATGAAGTTCGCGTTACGTTGCGTGATGACGATGGCGGACTGGTACAGCAGGCTGAATCAGTCATTGTTACGAACAGCAATCCAATCAATACGGCGAACGCGGTTGCCGCGATTTTGGAAAATGGCGTGGCTCGTTTGACCGGATCGTATTCTGACGTTGGTACCCTTGATACCCATGTGATTTCGATCGATTGGGGTGATGGAACGGTTGAAGAGAATCTTCCAATTTCAGGTGGAAGCTATGATTTCAGTCACCGTTATCTCGATGATAACGCAGAAGATCTTTATGAGATCGTCGTTCGTGTCATCGATAAAGATAGCGGCGAGGCAGTAGAAATCACACCTGTGGTCGTAACAAACGTAGATCCAGTGATTCGTTTGCGCGCTGTGTCAACGATCGATGAGAACGGAATTGCGACTCTCACTGGTACGATTACCGATCCCGGAACGCTGGATACCTTCACGGTCGAAGTAAATTGGGGTGATCCACTAAGTCCCAATAATGTCGAAACATATACGCTTTCGGCGAGCAGTACTGGAACGCAAAACTTTACCTGGACACATCGCTATCTGGATGATAATCCGTCCCATAGTATCAGTGATGTTTACACGATATCGACGTCTGTTTTCGACAAAGATGGAGGCGTAGGTTTCGCCAGTGAGACCGTAACGGTACAGAACGTGAAGCCGGTTTTGGAACTAAACACGGTTGAGGCCATTTGGGAGGACGGTGTGGCCGTTCTAACGGGTCGTATTAGCGATGTCGGAACACTGGATACATTTACTGTAGTGGTGAACTGGGGTGATCCGCTCAGTCCAAACAATGTGGAAACGTACACGTTGAATGCAGCTCAATTGCAAACGCAGACGTTCCGCTTTGAGCATCGCTATTTGGACGACAATCCGACTGCAACTGGTAGTGACCGTTACACCATATCTGTGCGAGTTACCGATGACGACGGGCAGTTTGATGAGCGTACGGAAGTTGTTACCGTCAATAACGTTGCGCCGGTGATCGATACGTTGTTTGCTCGAACATTAGGGGATAATCTTGTTCTAAATGGTGATTTTGAGAACACGCCTCGTCTTACTCGCCGTGGCCAAAACAACCAGTACTTTGGAGTTTTCAGCCAACATCAGGTTCCCGGTTGGAGGCCATCAGGATCGGTTGGTTCCATTGAAATCCAAGAAGGTGATCATGGAACGGGCAATGCAGACCTAAATCAGGTTGCCGAATTGGACGCCGGTCGAGAGCTGACACAGAGCTTTACGGTTTTGCGTGCAGGCGACTATCAACTCTCCCTAGATGTTGCGAAACGCAATACGCTCGCTGCAAATAATGGCGTCGCGATCTATGTGGATGGCGTGTTGCTGGCAACCGTTCAGCCAACTCAAAACTCACTGGTAAGATTTACTTACAACGTAGCGTTGTCAGAGGGTGAGCATGCCTTGCGCATTGTCGGACTCAGTGCTAGCAGCGCCGATGGATCAGTGATCGACAATGTTTCGGTTCGGCAGAAAATCCTGCTGAACCAAGATTCCATCAATGGCATTGATCGAACATTTGACAATAGCAACCTTTTCGTTAATAGCGATTTCCAGAACACCCCACCTCTCACAATCGGTGGACAAAATGGGACGTTCTGGGACACCTTTACCAACGGACAGGTTCCCGGATGGAAAGCGACTGGTAAGAACAACACGATCGAGATTCAGGAAGGGAATTTCGGGACGGGCGTTGTTGCTGGCAACCGCGTTACCGAATTGGACCGCGACCGGGCTTTGGCTCAAACCGTAACGATCTCGAAACCTGGCCGCTTTGTTCTGAGCCTGGATGTCGCTAAGCGTCTCTCAGACAACAAGAACAACGGTATCGAAATCCGCCTCAACGGAGAGAAGTTTGCTGAAATCTTGCCAACGGTTAATGCATTGACAAGTTACAGTTTCGAATTAGATCTGTTTGCCGGAGAGCATACTTTTGAGTTTGTAAGTTTGAGCAAATCACGCGATTTCGGTTCGGTGATGGATAATGTTGTCCTTCGTCAAGTCGCGGCGTTGCCTACCATGCAAGTTAATCTCGGCGTTAACAGCGACGGTAGCGTTAGCCTAGATGGCATTTTCTCTGATATCGGTTCGCTTGATACCCATCGTTTGACGGTAGATTGGGGTGATGGCTCTAGCGAGATCTTGTACAACTTCAATTCGACAGGTCGCGCCTACAGTGGTTACCACTTCTATCAGCAGGGTGGTGTCTATGAGATCAAGTTGACCCTATTGGATGATGATGGCGGAGTGGACACAACCACTGCGTTTGTCGCAATTCGTGGGACAAGCGTTATCAACGGTGTTCTCTATGTCATCGGTTCAGATTTGCGGGACGCAATTGATATCGACGTCTATTGTGACAAACTGCGAGTGCGCTTCAATGACGATGGCTGCAACGATCGAGAAGTCGAATTCCCGATTTCAGCCGTACGTTCGATTTTGGTCAGTGGTGGCTTTGGTAACGATTCGATTTCTATCGATCGGCCAGCAAGTATTCCAGTCAAAATCCAAGATGATGGCGGTGATAACTGCATTGACGCCGATGAAGGGCAAGAGCTAGTTATTACAGGAGCTGGAAACGATCACATTGATCTGGGCGATGGCTTGTTCCAAATTGATGCTGGCGACGGTAACAACGAAATTGAAGTTGGCAATGGAAGTGGGCAAGTCACTGCGGGTTCAGGTTTCGATGAAATTGAAACTGGTGCGGGTAATCACGTAATTCGAGTTGGGGACGGTGGAAGCAAGATCGATATCGATGGCGACGGTGATAATCTCATCGTTGCTGGCGATGGCGATAATCGGATCGAGACTAAAGATGGTAATCAGGATATTACCACGGGTGCTGGTAATGATTACATCTACACGAAGAACGGGAATATTTCAGTCAACGCTGGTAACGGCAATAACACCATTTATGCAGGCGATGGATTCCATCACATCGTCACTGGTGCAGGTCGTGACATTATATGTGTTAGCGATGGGGACTTCGACATCGATGCTGGGGACGGCAGCAATGACATCTATGTGGATGACGGGAATGGCGTCATTCTGACAGGTAGTGGCTACGGCAAGATCGAAGTTGGTACCGGTAACCACGTTATGAACGTTGGGCATGGCGGCAGCTACATCAATGTTTTCGGAAATGGCGACAATCAGATTACTGCCGGTGATGGTGGAAACAATATTTCGACCAAGAACGGTCGGCAAATCATCATTAGTGGTAGCGGCAACGATACGATTCGGACCGGCAGTGGCAACGACATCATCGATGCCGGTGCCGGCAATGACCGCGTTTATGCGGGAGCTGGAAACGACATCGTTCTTGGAGGAACAGGCAATGATTGGCTGTACGGCGAAGATGGGCTAGACCTTTTGGTTGGTGGCCTAGGAGCAGACTATCTCTACGGCGGAAATGGTGATGACATTCTGCTTGGTGGCCGCTTGGCTTACGAAAACAATCGACAAGCCCTTGAGACCATCATTCAAGAATGGTCGAGCAATCGATCTTACAATGAAAGAGTTGCGAGATTAACCGCTGGTGTAGGCGACAACCAATCGGTGAAAATCGATTCCAGTACCGTGTCGGCAGATAATGAGAGGGATCTACTTTATGGCCAAAGTGGAACGGATTGGTTGCTATCTGATAACAAGGACGGCTTGAGTCAATAAAAGATGGCCTGAACGGTAGGCTCTGCGATGGACGAAGAGGCTGACAAAGGGAGATTACAATCTCCCTCTCAGCCTCTCGTTTGAGAAGTATGGAAGTGTTCTGGACGAACTGAGAAGTGAGTTCCTAAGTGTGGCCAACGGAGAAGTGACGTGACTCGAATCGACTAACGTTTAGGGGGAGTTCCAAAGAGTGTGATGAGTTCTGACAGCTCGTCATCGACATCGGCTGGGTTGGTAACGGTAGCGGCAACTTCCTCACGTAGGATTTCGCGATAACGTCTACGTAGTCGGTAAAGGGTCATCGCTAAAGCGGCCGAACTGAGCCCAAGTTTGTTGGAGATTTCCTCACGTGGCAAAGCTTCCGGACTATTTACTAAATGGGGTTCTAGTAACTGAAACAGCTCAGCTTTGTCGGCTTTGATACATTCCTCTTCAAGTCGGCTACGGACTTGCTTTAGGAGTGATTGAGCCCACTCCTTCTGGAAAATTGTTTCCGGGGTTTCCGTTTCCGTCGGTTCAAAATCTCGAATGGCATCGAAATCGGCAGCGGTCAACGACAGCAAGGAATGTCCACCTCCACGGCGAGCCGTTCCCGCATACCGTCGTTGATTTGATACATAGTTTTTGAACGAAACCAAAAGAAAAGTTCGAAATCGTCCTTTATCTGGATCGGCGAAAGAAAGCGCGTGATGGTCGAGAAGATGTGCAAAGAAACCTTGCGTCAGGTCCATAGCATCATGGTGATTATTACCACTTCTGCGGGCGAAGGCATACAGGGGCTGCCAGTACGTTTGGCAAAGCTCTGCCAACGCCTGCTGATAGATCGATTCACCGATTTTTTTATTCGCTTTCGCGATGATGCTCCAACGAGTCGTTGGGAATCTTCCTGCTGCATCTTGGCCCATAGACTTCTGCCAAATAATGCCTTTTCCAGCATTTTTTCCTACAAGTTCCTTGTTGACTCAGGGGAAGAGAATCCCCGCAGTAGCTAATTCGTCACAAGGAATGGAATCGGGACAAATTATTTTCTCTGATGATACAAGAACTTTTTATTTGCGAAATGAGCCCCTGCCGAGTCGGGTATTTAAGGAGGGGGAGAGGTCTACGGATGAGCAATAGGGTCCAGTCAGACTTTGGGAAAGGTGAGATTCGAAATATAATGGGCACGGAGATCGACTTAAGGCGTCCGTGATTCGAAGTGATTCTGAAGCAGAAACAAAATCGCAGCCAGAAATTTCCGATTGTGGTCGCTGACTTAAAGGGTGAGTGTGTTTTCCATGAATGAAAGCAAGCAAACTTGCCAAACATGTGGTAAAGCCTATCCACAAAGTCTAAACCATTTGACTTGCCCAGCTTGTTCTCTGTATCTCCTACAGTTGGGTCTACCAGAGAAGGATTCCCCAAGTCTCCTTTTGGGGACGACACACTCCCGATTCGGTTCGTTGTCCGGTAAAAGTTCTGTGCACCATGCGGCGTTGGAGCGCCAGGGCGTCATCACCAAGTTTGATGACTATGAAATTCTGCACGAAGTAGCACGCGGTGGTATGGGGGTAGTATTCAGGGCTCGTCAAATCAGTTTGCAACGAGATGTTGCAGTGAAGATGATTTTGGCGGGGCAATTGGCAACGCCAGAATTGGTGCAGCGATTTTGTCGCGAAGCTGAGGCCGCCGCTAAGCTACGCCATCCCGGGATCGTAAGGATTTACGAGATTGGTGAGTTTGAGTCCCAGCACTATTTTTCGATGGAGTTCATCGAAGGAGCTAGTCTGGCTGAGTGTATGGGGGAATTTTGTCTGCGCGACGATTTACCACGATCCGAACGCAAGATGAAAGAGAAGGCGATCGCCGATTTGATGTTAAAAGTGGCGCGAGCTCTCGATTTTGCCCATCAGCATGGAGTCTTGCATCGTGACATGAAGCCCTCGAACATCTTGGTGGATGAACAAGGGCAGCCCCATTTGACTGACTTCGGATTAGCCAAATTGACGGGCGCAGAAAAGAGTGGTCTGACGATTGCCAATGCGGTACTAGGGACTCCAGGTTACTTGGCACCGGAACAAGTTGAAGGACAGTTCGATCGAGTGACCACAGCCACCGATGTCTATGGTTTAGGCGCAACGCTCTATGAGTTGCTTACTGGCCAACCACCTTTTGCAGGAGCCAGCGCATTCGAAACGATGTGGATGGCAGTGCATCAGGATATCAAACCACCCCGAGCAATTAATCCTTCGATTCCGCAAGATCTGGAAACGATCGCACTGCGCTGTTTAGAGAAGCGGCCCGAGCAACGCTACGGCTCGGCTTCCGTCGTGGCCGATGAACTAGAGCGTTTTTTGCAGAATGAACCTATTCAAGCGAGACCCGTATCGCAACTTGAATACATGATCCGTTTGACTCGCCGCAATCCACGCATGTCGGCATTAATCGGAGCGTTGCTTCTCACGTTCTTAGTGGGGTGTGGCGTATCGATGTGGCAGTGGAATCGTGCGGAGCGTTCCAATTTGGCATTGCTAGAAAGCGTGGAGCATCTTGAATGGAATGCGATAGACGCCATGTTGACTCAAGGTGAATCATCGCGAGCCTTAGCATCGGTAGCCTCACTGATTCGCAATAACCCGAATGACAAAAACGCGGCAATGTTTGCGATGTCCCTTATGGAGTCGACACCTTTTCCTGTCCCCTCTTCCCCGACATTTCAGCATTCGAATCGTTCTGAGATCAAAATAGCTCGTGTTAGCCCGGATGGAAAACGGGTTATCACAGGCTCGGTTGACGGAACCGCGCAGCTTTGGGACGCAGAGAAAGCGACTCCCATCTTGGAGCCGTTTGAGCATGGTGGTGTGGTGACCTGGGCTGCCTTCCACCCCACAGAGAAAGTTGTTGTTACCGCTTCTAAAGATGGATTTGTTAGAGCTTGGAGTTTATCCGATGGCAGCCCGCTATGGGAACCATTTGCAGCAGACGAGGCAGTACAGAAAGTACAATTTAGCCAGGATGGAAAGCTGTTGCTTGTAGAGACGAAACATAAAGCGGCCATTATCGATTCGAGTTCAGGTAAAGCCCGCTTCGATGCGCGGCACATAGTTGGGGCAATTGTTGAATGCCATTTCGTTCTCAACGATGAAGCTTTTTTTGTTGCTGAAGAGAACGGAGAAAAGTCATGCATTTGGGTTTGGAATACCAATGATGGAACGGAAGTGCTGCGAAAAAAAATCTCTCCGTTTTTGCATGTCGATCTTGCGAATGACCTAACGAAAATCTTGTTCGTGGACTCGAAGCGTCACTTCTGGCTGGCTGATCTTCCGGATATGGCAACTCGTACAAAACTAGGTGCGGAAGTCGAGGACATTGAGTTCACGAGTTTTCATCCAGCAGGCGATTTTTTCTGCACCTTAAGCGGTAAACAGACTTCTCAGCTTTGGAGTACCAAATCAGGTTTGCCGGTCTCCGCGGAATTACCACATTATTATCTCTTGGCTGGGGTCTCATTTGTAGATAGCGGGAATCGTTTGTTGACCTGGGGTGACGATGCCTTGATTCAGTTTTGGGAAGTGCCAAGTGGCCGCAAGGTATGTGAACCATTGCGACACATGCATCGAGTCACCTTTGCCGACTTTGCTCGTCGCGGCACGCAAGACCTGATTCTAGCAACATTGCGCCATCAAAAGCCTGCCCCGTCTGTCACGATGACTGGTTCAGCACAAATGTGGGCGATACCTAACAAAGAGCCTAAGAATGTACGGAAGATAGGTTTTGATTCAGCCGCATTTGATGGCGCCTGCTTTAGCCCTGATGGTTCTGTGGTTGCTTTAGGGCACACAAGCCATGAAGTACGCTTGCACGATACACGCACAGGAGAGCTTATAGGTGCGCCGATTGCAGTAGGCGGCAATGCCTGGGGAATTATGTTCTCGAAAGACAGCAAGAAGCTAATTGTTACCACTGCAAATGGACTAGTTCAATGCTATTCGGTCGAGGATGGAATGCAATTGCACGAAACGATAGATGTGCATGCCACCATCCAGCCTGCGGAGATATCCAGCGATGGTACTTTTTTCGTTACAGGATCTACGGATGGCATTGTGCGGATTTTCGCATTGGACACCTTTACGCTCATGCATGAAATGAAGCATGGTTCCGAGATCAACGCAGTTGCTATTTCTCCAAATGGTCGGGAAGTCGTCAGCGCGGGCGAGGATCATGTCCTGCGTGTGTGGGATGTCGAGACCGGGGTGCAACTTCGCGAATTGACGGGACACACCAACGAAGTGATGATGGTTACTTATAGTCCAGATGGAGAGCAACTCTTAACTGCATCGCTCGATTTTACCGCGCGAATATGGAATGCCAAAAACGGTTCGCTTCTTCATAAGTTGTCGCATCAAGGCGAAGTCCTGGATATTGCAATTACTCCGGACGGAAGTTGGATTGCTACAGGATCTAGGGATAGAACGGCCGTAATTTGGAATGCGAAAAATGGAAAGCCAATCATCAACGGACTGCTCCATGCGCAAGGTGTTCGAAATGTGCAGTTCAGTCCTGATGGGACTCAATTGCTGACTTCGTCATTTGACGGTTTGCGACTGTGGGATGTGGCAACCGGGCATCCTTTAACGGTTACCATAAAAGATCCGTTATCTGGAGGAACTGGATTTCAGAGCACTTCGGGGCGAGGTGGTTTTTCCCCCGATGGAAAATTGGTCGTTCGAAGTGCCGATTCGTATGAGGCTTTGCTTTGGCAGTTCTCTACACCAACCTCTCATACTCCCACTTGGTTTGCGGACTTCTTGGAGGCCGTTGCGGGACAAAAGATATCGACGGAGACACGTCGGCCCGAAGCAGTTGAACCTGAACGGTTTTTGAACCTTAAACATCAAATTCTCCATTCAAGCTCGCAAGATAGTTACACAACTTGGGCCAAAAATTGGTTGCAGTAGTCAGACGCGAACGATGTTCACGTAACGTGTGGCTTCTTTCTCGACATTTTTTCAAAATGAGATTAGGCGGCAACCGCGGCAAGTTAATATTGCGAAATTGAGCCCTAACTTTTCCTAGGAAACGTACCACGCGTTTCCCGCACGAATCCACGAGTTACAATAAACGTCGCCTAATTGTCATTCGTGAAGAAATGGAATTGTTATGCGATATTCATCGGTCATTCAAATCGCCTGGACCTTTGTGTTTACTCTAGTGTTAGGTGAATGGGCATCATCGTTGATGGGCCAAGATTCCACCGCAGTTGAGAAACTTCGCAAAGAAACGTTTTGGGACAATCAAGATTTCGATTGGTTCGCGGAAAACGTTCCGATGTTCGAATGTCCCGATCCCGATATCACAACCACCTACTATTACCGTTGGGAATTGCTTACCAAGCATTTGACGTACGGTTCTCCAAACAGTGGCTATTCCTTTACCGAGTTCATCGACCGCCCCTTTTGGTCTGGCGCTTATGGTGCCATTAGTTGTCCAGCAGGTCATCAAATCTACGAGGCTCGCTGGTTGCGTTCGCCCCGCTATGCGCGAGATTACGCTCGCTATTGGTTGAAGACACCTGGGGCTCAGCCGCGAAATTATTCGACTTGGCTGGCGGATTCGATGTGGGCAAGTCATCAAGTTCATCCGAATCAAAAAGAACTAATCGAGTTGTTACCAGACATTATTAAGAACCACGAAGGTTGGGTGGCACGGCATTACGATGCCCAGGTCGGTTTGTTTTGGCAAACCGGCCATGACGATGGTATGGAGTTCAATATCAATAGCCGTCAAACACAAGACATCTTGCGCGGTGCTCCGAGCTATCGGCCGTCATTTAACGCCTACATGTGGGCCGACATGCAAGCGATTGCCCGTATCGCCGAACTTGCCAAGAAACCGGAGTTGCAAAAGGAGTATCTTGAGAAAGCCGAAAAACTCAAAGCGAAAATGGTCGAACTGATGTGGGATCCAAAACGCGAGTTTTTCTTTCCTGTCCTGAAGAATGATGAAGAACGCGATGGGCATAAACTTAAAGCGTTAACACGTACTTATGAGAGCGGTCAGTTTGCGGGAGATTCTCATGGTCGTGAACTCATCGGTTATGTCCCATGGCAATTTTCCATGTTTCGAGGGGAAACGGAGTTTGATAAAGCTTGGAAGAAGCTCATGGATCGCGATGGATTTTATGCCGACTATGGGCCATCGACGGTAGAACGCAATGATCCCATGTTTTTGTTGCAAAATTCGTGTTGTTGGTGGAGCGGACAGTCGTGGCCGTACGCAACCACTCAAACTCTCAAGGGACTTGCAAATCATTTGCAATACGGTGGTAAGGCTTTAACCAAAGAGGATTACTTTAAGCTGTTGCAGATCTATGCACGTTCACATAGAAAAGAAGGGAAACCTTACTTAGCCGAAGCGCTGCATCCCGATACAGGTTCATTTGAAGGGCATGATGGATATAACCATTCTGAGCATTACTTTCACTCCGGTTTTTGCGATCTGATTATCACGGGCTTGGTGGGGTTTACTCCAAGAGATGATGATGGATTCGAAGTCCGTCCACTGGTTCCCGATAGTTGGGAGTATTTTCGGCTAACCGGCTTGAAATACCGCGGTCATGATCTCGCCATCCATTGGGACAAGCATGAAAACAGAGATGGCGTGCAGGGATTGCGGTTGTTTGTGGATAATAGACTAGTTGCGAGTTCAGCAAAGCTAGAAAATCTCGCGATCTATGGAACGCTTCCCAAGTCACACCTCGATGTAAACAGTGCCAAGTTGACCAACTTTGCTGTCAACAATGATGGGACTTATTATCCAAAAGTAACTGCCTCCTATACGTCCGGAAGGTCCTCCTTGTCGAAGGTGAATGACGGAAATTTCTGGTACACATTACATCCACCCAATCGCTGGACCTGCGAAGGCTCGCCGAACTTGAACGATTGGATCGAGGTCGATTTCGGCACTCCACGCAAGATTGATACGATCAAGTTGTATTTTCTGGATGATTCGAACATTCCAAGCAGTACCGTTGGCAAGCCGAGCAGCATCGCGCTTGAGACATTCGTCGACGATAAATGGTTGCCGCTGGATTATCATGGCGGACCGGGACCGATCGAAGGTCATAAGCCATATTCGCTCCGTTTGCACGATACAACCTTGCGCCGGTTTCGGGTGATCTTCAATCATTCCATCGGGCGAAAGACGGGGGTGACTGAAATCGAAGCTTGGGGCGAAGCCGATTTGCCGCTCCCTCCCCTTCCCCATCCTAAAGGAAATCTGGCCTATAACGATGGCACACGAGAGTTTCCAAATGCGTCAGCAAGTTATCACGATCGATTTGGTGGCGTGCCGAAATCGGCGATCGATGGGATCACGAACTTTCAACCGACGCCAACGAATCGTTGGACTAGCTATGAATCGCCGAATGAACGAGATTGGCTTGAGATCGATTTTGGAAAAGAGACCACCTTCAATCAAGTAGATTTAGCTATCTATGATGATCGTGGCGGTGTGCAAACACCGCTCCATTACGATATCGAGGTGTGGTTGGATGGTAGCTGGCAAGCCTTGAGTGACGTGAAGCGAAGCCCAGATGAGCCGGTGGGCGGCCAATGGAACACGGCGACGTTCAAGCCGCAAAAGTCGTCGAAGCTGCGTATTCAGTTTACCAATCGTTCCCCGGCACGTAGCGGCGTAACCGAAGTGATGGTTTGGGCTGATTAACCGACAGTGTTAGCGCGGTTTTACTTTGCTCGTTCCCATGGCTCTGCCTGGGAACGCACTGTATTAGAGGCTCCCGCCTTGTGTTTCTCCTCTGTCTGTCGACCCGGCATCGCATTGTTGTTTGTGCCTTATAGGCACCCGACAGCGCATTCGTAGGGGCTGGCGACAGTGTTCGCCCTACCCAGCCGCTGCGCTCCCGATACGGGGCAACGAAGACGCTCGCGCGATGTGTGATTTTCTGGTCGCACCGTTTCTTTTACCAAAGTCCCTTCTTTTGCCATTCTGGATCGAAGCCACTACCTTCAGCTGCGATGTCGCGGACGTCGTTGTAGCATTCATTTAGAAGTATGGGTGGAACTTTTTGTAGTTGTATTGCGAAGGATGGCCACATGTCACCCTCAGTTTGATTATGCGAAAGCGGGAAAAATGAAAGTGAGACAATCGCAGCTGGAATATCTGACTCGGGAAGGTAACTTCCCGTGAATTCTAAGTTTGCAGTGATTTTGCTAGAACGGAACGTTTTGAAATAATTACCGAAACTTCCGCCAGTTTGTGGTGTGCCACGTTGCCAGCCAAGTTTGATGGCTTTGTTGCGAAGTAGGAACGTCGTGAGCATATGGCCCTTGAAATCTTCGATTTGCGTATTGTCTTTCTCTCCTTCAGGAACGGTGTATGCGCCTCGCCCAAACTGCTTGAATAGTTGGGGGACGTCGTAATCCTGCAGATGGCGCATCCAAGCTTCTAAGTCGTCGCGAGTCATTAAACTAGAGTGTGCAACCTTAATCACAGCCAGATCAGAAACTTCGACGCTGTCGTCATGGACGTCGGTGTAGGTGCCATCTTCCAAGGGTCGGAAAAATCTGCAAGAGTTGGGCTGGTCTAGCGGATGAAGGCACCATACAACACGTCGACAGAGAACACCGGCGATGGGATGGGAGGCCAAGAAGTTCTTCCAGTCTTTACCAGACCACTCACGTTGATTGCAGACCGCTTCGTACAACTGCTCTGCTACAAGCTTCACCACTTCCTTGACTGTTTTCTTGGCGGCTTTGAACTCGGACTTTGCGGTTTTTACTAAGGCTGGATCATCGTCTTTGGCTGCAGCTGGTAACGATTTGATATCTTTGCCATCTTCGCGTGAGATGACTACCTCTAAATCGTCGTTCAATATCACGTTAAATTTGCGTGCGCCATAGGCGAGCACGAGTGTTGCACGCTTACGGATACTATTGCCTTTTTCGTCTTTCAATGGAACGAAACCAGCATCGGGAATAGTTCGGTCTGCAAGTTGCTCCCTGGTCCAGCCTTTTCGTTCTGCTATACCTTTAACCAAGTCAGCTGCTTGGTTGCGAATGGAGGGGGTTCGAAAGCGATTGGAGATAGAAAGAAGGACTTGAACTGCGAGAGGATCATCAATCCAGCCCAGTACTTCCAGCAGTGCTTTCGATTGCGCTAAACGTTGTCCATGGTAAGTGCGGACATATTTTTCGATCGTGCGGACGCAGTGTTTATCGCCGCCAGCTGCAACAACAGCCAGAATACCTTTCTCGCCAATCGCACTGTGTTGGAATTTCCCGTGAAATGCTCTGATGAGCGAATCGCGATACTCCTCTTCTGTTTTGAAGATGTCCTTCAGCCATGAGTGGGTGTTGAATTCTCGGCGGGCTTGCTCGGTGGCTTGTGTTACCGCTTCTGGGCTAAGGGAAGGCTGTGTATCTCGGCTTATCCAGGCACTGAGAACGAATTTAGCGAGTGCAGCCGTATCATCAGGTCGACACATTTGCATAGCACGTCGAAGTAGCGCTCCGCAGGCCACCAGCTTGAAGCGGACGCTGGTGATAATCCAGGCTCGCACAATTTCCGGTGCAACTACCGAGTTATCATCAGCCCAGTGAATTTCGGGGAGAGCATCGAGAGGAAACCAGTCCATCCCCTTGGGGAGTTTTGCTTCCAGAACTTTTTTGGCATCGGCCAGCTGTTTATGCCTGCCGAGGAATTCTTCGACATCACCGCCCAGGATCTCGATAGCATGCAATAGGCTGCCTTTGACTGCATCTACCTTTTCGTTCTTTAGGGCTTTCTTTAGCGATTCAATCGCTTCAGGGGAACCTACATCGACCAGAAGCTCAATACCAGCGATTCGAACCGTTTGCTTGCTGTCTTCAAGGGCGGCGAGGCCTCTTTGTAAACGCTCAGGCACTTTGCGAAGTGCCTGACGAGCAAGTTGCCGATCTGTTTTGGCTTCACCTAAGGTGATTATCCACAGCAAGTTTTCAATGGGTTTCGGAAGCAAAGGGAGCTTCCCTGCTACAATAATCGCATTGCGTCGCTGGTAGGCTGAATCAATAAGCTCGCGTTCATTTGTAATGCCTGTTATCGCTTCCCGTAAAGCATCTGTATTTTCGTAGAAAAGGGGCCAGACAGCTTCATCTTCCAAACCAAAAGCGTAGTTTTCGTAGCCCAAGTATTTTTTGACGAGCAAGCCGCGTCGGCCGACGACATGCTGCAATGCGGCATCCATTTCCCGCAAACCATATGGCGATTCCTGAGCTTTTCGATGGGCTAGCAATAAGTGCAGTGAAAATTGGTGACGGTCGCTAGCAGAATCGATATATCCTATAGCATGCATCAAACGCGCGATATGCAGCAAGTGAATACCTCGCATGTTCAACCATCTTTCAGGCGAATTGCAAAAGGGACTGGAAAGCGACGACGACTTAATTCGGAATGCAGGACCTGTACCCTCCAAATACGCGCATAATTTCTCTTGATCCTCGTCTGAAACGGGATCGGGAGGCGTTGGTTTGCTCATGTAGATGGGACGCTGTGCTGAGTTATAGATTGCAGCATTTTTTTCGTAGTACTTTTGGAAATACTCGAATGCCGTTGCAACTTGCTTGCGCAGAGCCTCACGGAAACCATCAGGTAGCGGAATCGCTTCCTGGGGGAACTCGATCGGAGGTAAAGTTGGAATAGTTACTTCACTAGCACCTTGAGATTTCTCAGATTCGATTTGGGCTAATAATGACTTTATCGCTTGTTGCAGTTTGGTATTGGTTTCTACACTCAAAGCGGACCTTAGTTCCGTTTCAAGATTGCTACCGAAGTGTTTATTGAGTACTGCCACAGCTAATTTTCGTGATGCTCCCGCGCTGGATCGCAATTGCTCCTTCAGTAGCGACTGAACTACTTCACTATGCTTTAGCAATAGGTCCCACGCCCTCGGTCTCGACATTTTGCCACCGACAGTCGCAAGTTCCATAATCGTAGGCAAGATTTTCTCTGGCCTTTGCAAATGATGGACAAACAACAAGAACAAAATGTGGCTTGCACTGAAGTCAGGGGCGCTTTTCAGAGCATTGGTGAGGGTTTCGGGTTCTTGTTCAAATAGTAAGGCGAGATACAGAGATCGGGAAAGTAAATTGGAAGCCTCCCAAGATACGCTGCAGGGCGATCTAACAATAAACTCAACGAACCGTTTTTTGTCATTGTCCGTTAAACAATCGGTGACGAGTGGAAGAGGGAATTCCGTGTATGTGTCGTAATCACCCTTCATCAACGCTTGGTACACTAGGAGTGTTGCTCTGAGCCATGACGGGAAGTTGTAATCCTCAAATGTGGAACTCACCACGCCTCTATTTGCGATGTCCGGGTGAAGCAACAGGCATTCGCCAAGACGCGAAAAATAACCGCGTGTAACCTCAGTTTGGTGGAACAGTGGAAGTATCGCGTCCCTGCGTGGGTTGCTAGATTGCCACCAGAAACCAGTGTTCACTTTCTCTTCGCTTGGCTTCACCGTATTGAGTTTAGCGCCTATCTGCAGCAAGCAACTTGGATCTGTTCCATCCACTATAAAGTCCGCCAGCTTCTCCTGGTCCGCAGCATTCAAATCTTTGTTCTCGCTCAGAGCAAGCTTTACAGCACGCTTGAGATTAAACAGTTCAACGTCAGTCAAAGTTGAAGCAAAGTTAGCGGCTGCGTCCGATGGAGAGTCAGCGTCAGTCATTTATTGGTTCCAGTAAAGACTGGTTTAAGTGAGTTTTTGTGCGTTCGATGGGATTCTCTTCTGTGGCGAATATCATAACAGGGGAAAATGAGGTCGTCCTCCATTTGTTTGGCATATGCGAATGACTTTTTTCAGTTTGGTGACGGGGCCTCGACCACTGGCGCTCCTAACGCATTTTTCCCTCTTTTCTATTCCACCAGCAAAGGCTCTCTTCCATATCATTTTCTGGTTTTTGTCCGAGCGGTCATATGATCAACGTTTCTGAGAGGTATGCAAATAAGACGGTAATTTGTCCTAAATGCAGCGCGGCCAAACAAATGCCATGGCTGAAGGTCAAGGAAGAGGTAATTGATTTTCCTGGAGCAGTCGAAGAAGTTACTGCCCCTGTGGTGGAACCGCTGCGTCTAACGCGCTGACGAATCAAACGGAAGTCCGCCTAGCCTGCGGCTTTTTGATGTTGCGCATTTAGGCCTGAAAAGGCCGGTACAGGCCTAGCCGTGGCTGATAAGCCACGGTTGGTAAACGATTAGAGATAGATTGCCCCGATAGGGGCGACAGACGTGGAGTGTGTCGCCCCTATCGGGGCTTAATTCCCTATATTTATCGAGTCCGGTGCCTCTCGGCACCGGCAGAGGATGTGCCGGGCCTTCGGCCCTAATTGCAATTCACGCAACATCAAAACCTGCGGCACACGGTCGAAACGATAATGCGGTCTGTGAACGCTTACTCGGGCATGCTGCCACGGTTGAACAATAAGATATTTGTCGCATCGCTGCGCGCCTGTACGATATCGATTCTACCGTCAGCATTGACATCTCCACAAGCCATGCCGTACACCGAGCCTTTTCCATCCCCAAACTGAGATTCTTGGAATGCAGTCCCCTTCCCTTCATTGAGAAAAAGACGGCTCCCTCCCTCCGCGTAGCCCATCACGATATCGAGATGTTTATCTTGATTCATATCCGTAACAACGATGGCATAAGGCATTAGTTCCTGCGGGCCAATAGAAAGCGTATTGGGAAAGTTCCCCTCTCCGTCGTTCATACAGATCATGCCACCCAAGCGATCATCACCCAAAACTAAATCGATTCTGCCATCGCCGTTTAGATCACCCGTTGCACAAGCACGAGTCGAGGACGATGTCGGTCCAAAGGTTTTTACGCGTTGAAAACTATGGCTGTCATCATTCAAAAAGATGCGGCTTTTACCAGCATCCCGATGCGGGACTGCAATGTCCAATCGTTTATCACCATCAAAGTCGGCAGCCACAATGGTCGTTGCTGATTCGGTTGGCAACTGAAGTTGGTTTTCCGACGGAAACTCCCCTTTGCCATTGTTGAATATGACATAGCTTGAACTCTGGCGGTTGGCGACCAACAAATCGGGATATAGATCACCATTGAGATCCGCTAGCGCGCTATTTCGAGTGTTCCAGGCAGGATTTCCCCACGTGCCGGTGAGCGTAAATGTCCCTCGACCATCGTTGCTTAGGATCTTCTTCTCGTCGGGTCGATCATTGCTGACGAGCATATCCAAGTCGCCATCGCGATCGATATCTCCTAAGGCAAGTGCATAAGTTCGATCGGGAGCATTGCCCAGTTCGATACGCTTATCAAAATCCCCCTGGCCATTGTTAAACATCGCAACGTTGAATAGAGGCCAGTGACGCCCTTTAGCGAGAACGATATCTAGATCTCCATCGCCGTCGAGATCACCTAAGCCAGCATTTGCGGATGTTTCCACGGTGGACTCGATTTCCTGCATTTCAAGTACAAGTTTGCCCTGCGAGGCATCCATCTCCTCTTGTTTAGGCGCATCTTTACTGAGTGTTGTTTTGATTTGGATGCAATAGAGTTTTGTCCAGCTTCGCAAAAAGAGTTGATCCTCGACGGACACAGGCGATGCATCGATGACATCATCGAGTTCATTGACAGACACAACATCGAGTGTTTCATTGTCCTTGAGAACCGTGGTGACTCCTTCGCGACTAGTAAAATAGAAATGTCCATTGGCGCGAATAGGCGAGGCATACAGGGTTCTTATGTTTTGCAAACGCATGCGTTCGAGCAGTGGTTTGCCTGTACTTGCATCGATGCAACTCAACACGTTGGTGTTGCCTGCGGTGAAAAGCAAACGCGAGTCGCTCATGATGGGTGAGGGGACATAGGGTGTACTTTGAGTAACTCTCCAGGGGATATTACTACTCTCGGTAACATTTCCCTGCGATGATAGAGGAATCGCACAAGCCATCGCGCCTCGATAGCCACTCATGCAAATCACAAAATCTTTGTATCGTACAGGTGACGGAATCGCATTGACTGTTTGGCCTCCACATTCCCAAAGGAGTTTACCATCAGTGGCAGCATAACTCTTCACCGATGCTGTGCCGTTGACAATGACCTGTTCGACCCCAGCAAACGCCGTAACAAAAGGAGTATTCCATGACGTCACTTCGTTGGGACGATCGACTTTCCACTTGGTTTCACCCGTCTTTTTGTCCAACGCGATAATATACGAATTCTCTTCTTGATCCCAATTGATGATGACCGAGTCCGCGGTTAGGGCAGGTGTAATCGCTTCTCCCCAGCCATTTCTGGTTCGCATTTGACCGAGGTTCACCTTCCAGATCAATTCGCCAGCCAGTGAGTAGCAGAATACACCCCTTGAACCAAACGAGAAGTAGAGTCGTTCGCCATCGCTGATCGGTGAACCAGCAGCATAGGTGTTGGTTTCATGTTTGCCCTCATGGGGGACTGCTGCTGTGACAATCTTTTGCCACAATATTTCGCCCGAGTTACGGTTGATGCACAACAAAACGAATTCATAGAAAAGTTCTTCCGGAACCGTCTTCGCTCGTTCGTCTTTCATGACCGGCGTGGCACTTTTGCGGTCGGTCTTGATAGCAGATAGCAAGAAAATCTGTTCGCCGACAACGATAGGAGTCGATGAACCCTCTCCGGGGAGATTGGCTACCCAGGCAATGTTCTCGTTTTGATTCCATTGTATCGGTGGGGCGGCAGTACTGGCTGCTTGGCCATCGGCTGTGGGGCCCCGCCAGTGCAGCCAGTTATGTTGGCTTGGTAGCGTGTTTGGCTGCGCATAAGTTTGTTCGGTTGAAAAAGTGAGGCAGCATGCAAAAAAGGTAACGAATTGCAGAACCATGCTTCCGGTTGGAGTTTGATTATTCATTAGCAGCCCATTCTATTTGGAAGCCTCTGGGGACAAACTTGGATATTGCTTTCGAATCAATGCTAGTTCTTCAGCTGATAACTCAGACAAGGGCAATGGAGCATCTTGAGGACGAGTCCCCTTTTGATTAAGTCGATTCATCAAACTCCAATTACGCGAGGGTTGATCTGCACTGGGATCGGCAGGTTCACGAACCGGTATATCATAGCGGGTGAAGTCGATGACTTTCGCCGTCTCATTTTGCTTCCAATCACGAAGCAGCGCGAGCCGAAAGTTCTTATTCATGTACCACTGGATCTCTAAGTTCGCTTGTGAAGCTCGAATTCCGGAGCCTCGATGAACGAACTGGTAGTTGAGGCTGCTGTTATCTTTATATTGCTCCCGCCAGAGTAAACCAAATTCACCTTGGGTAATGAACTGGGTATTCGGCCAGCGTTTTTTTGTTTCGGTAAGCCACAGATGGAGCCCTTCCATTCCATTCTTGCCGCCGTAGCCATAGATCTTGCGGGCTTCCACCAATCCCATTTCCCAACCGCATGTTACCCACGCAAAACCGTTGCGTTTGAAGCCATCGTCGAAATGGGTCGCTGTAGTAGCAAGCATCGATTTTGTGCCCCTCTCCGTTCCCATGTCGAGCAACGTTTCAATCGGACCTACACCCTGACGACTGCGCCATGGTTCGCCGTTGACCATTTTTCTTCCAGGTATTCGTGCTGCCAGAAAATCGACAGTCCAGCCATCTAAGTTGACGCAATCAATTAAGTCGGCCGGGCCTTGAGCCGGTTTGCAGAAATGTTCTTTCGACGGATAGTAGGGATAACAGATCGAGCCCTCACCATCACCATTGTCGACAGCATATTGACTCCAAATGTTACCCTGACAGACATGAATACCTTCTTGCTCAGCCAAAGATTTCAAATTGTCGGCTGCCAGAAAGCCTGCCACGACACTGTTGGGGCGATACCCCCCGCCGACCATGTCCGAGACTCGCTTCAAGCCATCATGTAGGTCGCGATTGACCTGCTCGCGACTGTTGTACATGTTTGCAAAATAAGCGCCTGGAATGAACGTGATTTCGTCGCCAAATTGCGCACGGTAGGAAACGATCAAGTCCCGCAGTTCGACATACTGAGGGCGTTGGTCATGCAATGCCAGCCAACTGAAAGCCCAAGTGATGCGAGCCCCAGGCCAAGCACGTTCGATCGCATCTCGAAACGTGCGTGCTTCCGCAGTGGTATGAATGCTGGATTCGTCAGGGCCATGCGCTTCGTCGCGAGTAACTTCGATTTGACGTACACGCACAATGGTATTGAGAGTCAGAAATCGGTTGCCTAACAATTGGAGTTGTGCTGGCCCTTGGTCGGTAACTGTCGACTCTTGCTTCGGTGCCGGTACGGCGCCATTTTTTTCATCGCCCGTTATCGTTGGCGGCAGTACCAATGATGCGAAGACAAAGATACCTACGCTGATGAATTGGTGGAACAAACGTCGGTTACCTCTGATTTGGAACATCTGAACGCGATGTTGGGGAATTAAGTCCACAACGCCTCACCATAATGCCAACCCGCGCGAACGGGTTCTTTGATATAAGCGTTTAGCTCTGGTACATTGACGATCTTTCCTGTTTTGGCATCCCATTCGATGGTTGTGTTGAAGCGCTGTGCGAGGACACCGAGCAACACAATTTCCGTTAACTTGGCGGAGTACGAAAAATTGGAACCAGGCTCTGGGCCTTCCCCCTTGATGGCTCTTAACCATTCTCGGAATGGCCCACCGGCAACGCGCGGAATGGATGGGGAGGGCGGATCTTTGACCCAAGCTTGGTGAACTTCATCATCTGCTAATGTTGGGACCCCCGCGTGCGTACCACAACCGAGTAGACCTTTGGATCCGACCATCCAACATGCGAGGCCTCGATAAGCTGCATGATCGGCGCCGAAGCGATCGATGCGACCGACTTTGGTCCAATCTTGAGGGCCATCAAACCATTCAAGAGTTACAGGGCCACGGTTGGCGTTCGCGGGAAAATGGAACTTGATATGGCTACCTGCGGGAATAACTCCTTCCAGAGATTCTTTGCGGGCGAGACATTCGACTTTCGTTGGAGCGTCTAGCTCGAGCGCCCAGACGGGAGTGTCGAGTGTATGGCAGCCCCAGTCACCCAACATGCCTAGCCCAAAATCGTAAAAGGAACGCCATTTCGCTGGATGATAATCGGGATGATACGGACGCGCTGCAACGGGGCCCAACCAAAGGTCCCAGTTGAGACCATTCGGAATAGGTGTTTCAGGTAAAGGCATCACCGTTGGGTTGGCGAAATGTTGGCCGCCCATCTGTGGGCCACTATTGTGACAGAAGACTTGAGCGACATCTCCGATTAGACCGGCGCGATAGGCTTCAACCGACTGTCGTATCCCATCCCCTGCATGACCTTGATTCCCCATTTGTGTGACAACTTTGTAGCGATCCTTCGCTTTTAGAAGCGTGCGGGCTTGCCAGATATTGTGCGTCAGTGGCTTCTGGGTGTAGACATGAATGCCTCGTTCCATGGCCGCCATGGTTGCCGCGAAATGAGTGTGATCAGGTGTGTTGATCACAACGGCGTCGATTTTCTTTCCCAGCTTGTCGAACATCACACGAAAGTCTTCGAAGAAAGGTTGGTTTGTGCGCCAACTGTTCAAGTTCTCAGCGCAATGTTTACTATCGACATCGCAAAACGCAACCAGGTTCTCGTCGCTGCAACCTTGCTTGTATGGCTGCTGTGCGATCCAACCACCTGAACCGATAAAGGCCACATTCACTTTACTGTTGGCAGACCGCGTTTCCTGACTCGAAGCGATACTGGGAAGAAGAGTCGTTGCTGCGAAAGCACTACTAGATCCTAACAGGAAGTCTCGGCGTTTCATGGTCATGATCTCGTACAGAGTAATGTTGTCGGAAAGAAGTGCGTTACACGAACATCAGGGAGTCTGGAGATAAGCATTTGCCAAAATTTTGCCGAGTTCGACAACACCGGCGGTATCCAAAATCAGTTTCTCGCGTTGTGGTGGCAATTGAAAGGCTTTGATGTGTGTTATATGAGGATCGTCTTCGGCCATTGCCGTGAGCTGGCCAGTAATGTCGACACGATTGAGTCCTTCCTGATCGACCGGTGGTTGTTGGCTGACGTACCAATGGAGTGTAGGTAGTGCGAGGTTTTGTCGCGTTTTGGCGATGGTCGATTGAAGCCACCGCACGGCATTGTTGCGGTACGGATAGAATGCCGTGTCGTTTTCACCAACATGGTAGAAGATTCCTGACAATTCGACGGTGTGTCCTTTTTGTTCGAGTTCTTGAATCGACGATTGGATAAATTGGTGAAAAATCTCATGCAAATTGAGATCTTTTGCAGATGAGCCTTCGGGCGTCCAATCGTTGATTTGCGAGCCGCTATGTGTGAATTTGGCGATCGCAATGTTCGCGAGTCCAGCCGCCTGCAACGTTTGTGCAAAGCTCAACTCTGGACCAAAAGTTTCGTAGGGACCGGCGGGACCAAGTGGTTCCCAGCCTGTCGATTTCTTGAAGCCACCTCCAACCGAGTACTTGTAAGCAATTTGATGGTTGTCTTGGGCAAGTTTTTCGTGACTTTTGTTTTGTTGTAGTTCTGAAGTAAAGCTGCGTTCCCCTTCCATGTTGCGATGGCCGGCCAATATGAACAATTTGATTTTGGAGTTTGCCGCATACGGCCAGCCCTTTAACACTCGCTGGGTTGGCACATCTTTACCAATTGTACGCAGATAAGCTTGTGCGTAATTGACACCATGTTCGAGTTGTCCAAGCGTACCATAGTGGTAATGAAGTCCTTCTTCCCCTCCGATTTCGACGGCGTCATGTGAGGTCGGAATGTATTCGATGAGTGGATCTGCAGCAGCAACGGCTTTTTGGGCAGTGCGGATGGCGAACATGTTGTCGCGATTGTCCATGCCCCAAATGGTTTTGGTGCACAATTCGCCAACATAGAATTTGAGGTTGGGTGCGTTTAAATCTCGACGCCAACTGGAGATGAAGTTTTTGAGATTCTTTTCGTAGGCAGGTTTGAATTTTTGATCGAACATGTCGTTTTCACCTTGATGCCACATGAAGCCTTCAAGCTGGTACTTGACGTTCTTCTTATCCAAATCGGCTAGAGATTCGCGAATGTGTTTTAGGGCAAGCGGGTAAAGTTTGAAGCCGCCGGGGTTATCAGGATTCCAATCTTCGCCCAAGGTTGTTCCCCCAGAGGCAATCTTGATAATGGCGATTGGGCTATCGAGCTTCTTGGCGACATGGTGACCGAAACTAAGTTCTGGTCCAAAGAAATCGCCCGTTGGTTGCAGAGGGACCCAGCCTTGCGAATCGATCATCTCTTCGCGGCCGAGTTTGTAAGAGAATAAGACATCGGTTTGTGGTTGGGCGAGGGACGAGAATGGTGGGAAACGCTGAATGTCGGCCACGCGTGAGTGCGTCCCGACCATATTGGATTGTCCCGCAAAGATGAAGACGCGGGTGGGTTCTTGACCAAACGCTTCTCCCGCAAGCAGTAGGATAACCAGCGAGAGTGTACTACAAAACGCCGAGCCTGAAGGCATAATCGTTGTTTCCACATGAAAAACGAACAGAGCTACTAAATGAACACCACCAACTCGCGCCCCTAGCGGCAAACGTGTGGTTGATGGTTTTTCAGTATAGTGGAAAGGTTCGCCTTTTTATTGGGCCACAAACTCACGTTGCCCAGCGAACTGCGCATAACGGCTAGCGGTGTTAATCGCTTTGCTGAATAGTGAACTACGGTTTTTCGATGGATTTCAAATACTCTTGATCTGCTTCGCTTAACTTCGCAATAGGTAACGTGACAACCGTTCCGTCGCGTCGTTTTAATGTCACACTGTCATTCTCATTGCTGACTAGTTCAGCTTCGATCTTGTACTTGCCGGTGGTATCGGACCAAGTTCGGAACGAATCGGCCGGATTGCTCGCTGGTTCGGAATCGTCGGCTGCCGTTTTAGGTTTAGTCTTTTCAATCATTTGCTTAGCAATATTTCCAATGTGATTGGCATTCACTTGCCGGAGACGAGTTACGGCTCGTGTTGATCCCTGTGCAAGTTCGATTGTCACCGATCCGTCAACATAAACAGCGCACGGAAGAAGTGGTATTCCTTCTGAAAGACCAACGGTGGATTCCATCATCACCAGACAGGCAACACCGTCTATTTCGATGGCGACTTCATGTTCATTAAAAGCTTGAAGCACAGTAGCGTTTCCAAGAAAACCAATTTCGTGGTTCTTTCGACTATCGAGCACCGGGCCATAATTGACCGCTAGGTTTTTGAGGCTTTCTGGATCTTTATTATTCTTCAACTTTGACCGAACTTTCGCTAGTTCCTCTTGCCGAGATTTCATGATGTCCACGATATCTCGCTTAACGGCTGAATTCCTGAAGAACCACATGACCTGCTTTTGAGGTGTGACGGCTTTTAGAAACAGGATTTTGCTGTCGGTATCTGGGGGTAAGGCGACTTCACCTTTTTCCATTTCCTTGACCGTATTGGTGAGTTCCGTAATCTCAGCACGCAGTTCTTTTAGATACTTAGTAAAGTTCTGTCGGCAATTGTCGACGTAGACCTCGACCGCCTCATCTGGAACGCCGTCTTGGAATTCCGCCTGGGAGCGGTTATCGCCAGAGGAGGACGCCATCCTTTTGAGCTTACCTGTGCTTTCAGTCAAGGGGATTACGCGTTGGTTCTTTGCCAACGTAATGATTGGGGTCAGGTTTTCGGCGGAAATGCCAAAGTTCAAGTTTTGTGCTGCGCCGTTCGAGGCCAGAGTACTCATTGCGACCACTTTGCCCGATTTGTTGATCAAGGGACCACCGCTATTTCCTGGCGAAAGAGGAGCGTCAATTTGAATCCATGTGCCTTCCCGTTCGGTGGACAAGTCGCGTGGCAATTCATCGGCAGACCTGATCGCACTTACGATGCCGCGAGTCGCTGAAAAATCAAGGCCATACGGAGTGCCTAAGGCGATAACTTCATCGCCTTTTCTCGGCAAACTTGTTGCGATAGGTAATGGTGGGCGACCTTTTTTGCTTAGTTTAGCCACAACGACATCGTGTTCGGGATCAATGATCAGGGTACCTGTAATTTCAGCAGTTTGGCCGTCTGCAAAGTGGGCCGTCGCTGAAGTCGCTCCTGCCATCACGTGATAGTTGGTTAGGAAAGTCCCGTCGGAATCAATCAAGAATCCACTTCCAATACCATTACCGCTATTGCTGGTCGTTTCTATACGAACAACGCTCTCTTCCGCTCGCTGGATGACGTCCGCAAGTGAATCTTGTTCTCCTGAGTTGGCGTCTCCCTCTTGAGCGTTTTCGGCCGATGCAAGATCTTTGGCGATCGAACTTTCATTTGGGGCGTTCATGAACGCTGAAGTTTCCGCACGCAATAATTCTCCCGTCTTGGGAATGACTAAGAACAGGAACAACTTGTTGCCATGAGCAAAGGCAACTGGTTGAGCGATCACCGGTTCTTGGGTTCGTCGGTCATAATCAGCGGGACTTGCTTTAGGATTTTCCGGGAGCTCGATTCGCATTTCTGCACTGCTTACCAGTTTGGCTTTTTTGCTGAGGGTGTAGGCATTTACACGATTTTCAGAGAGAGAGTAGACGTAGTTCCGAGAAAAATCGGGAACCAAGATCGATTCGAGATCCTTCAAAATGCATGCGTTAGGATTCGATTCAAAAATCGAATAAAGCGAAATCAGATAATTCGTTTTGTTATGAGCGAAGACGTGGAGATTTTTGAATTCAGGATTTGGAAATTCGATCGGATCAGAAAGGCGTCCACCAGACAAAAAGTCTTCGGTCGGATAGATTCCTACTGTCGAAGGGTTCGACCGCGTATCGTCCTGCACGATAACGTGTGTCCCTTTGACATCAAACGAAGCGAAGTAATGCTTAGCAACTTCACGATGTTCTCCAGTCTTGACGTTGAGCAGGATGTTATGTAAATGCATCCGCGAATTCGGTTTGTCATAGATGTGGCAACAGAGGAGGATCTCATCATGAAACGCCGAATCAAAAGGAGCGGACATCAAGACAACTGAGGGCTGAGGCAAGGCGAGGGAAGTTTGTTTCTCCCAGTCGGCTCCTTTGGCAATGACTTCAATGATTTGTTCGCTCGAAGAACTCACGAAGATGGAGTTGCCGCGGCAAAGTGCTAGACGAGGTGACGTTACTGGGATTTCCTTTACAAGTTCGCTTGTGACCACGTCAAAGATTCGAACAACATTGGTTGATTCATAGCAAGCAACGAGGTTTTTACCGTCTTCGGTAAGTGCCAGCGCAACTGCTTTTTCGACAGGGCCGAGTCGCCTAAATACGATTTCATTGGAACCAGGATCTGAGTCGAGTTGGCCATTTGCATTGCGGTCAGACTGGGCAAGACCAGAGCCTCGTGATAACGGTTCCCGATCATGTATTTCAAATTGCACAGCCCCTTTAAGGTACAGTCCAATCATCAATGGTTCGTTTCCGATTGCGTTGGAGGCAACTTCAACACCATCAACTGTGAAGTTAACACGTTCGCCCTCCCTGGTTACTTTTAGTGTCACGTCCCTTGGTTGGTTCGGTAAAGGGTTTGGAATTGGCGGGCATTGGACATCGGACTGCTGATTGGCAAGCTTTGGCCAACGAAATAGATAAGTGGCCATCATCGTTCCTGGATCGAAGCCAGCATTTTTCATCATCTCTTGCAACGAGGATAAATGAACGTGGCATTCATACGCGTCTCCATCTTCCAACTCCAATTTTCTTACTAACCAAAAACCTTCAGGGGAAGACCTTTTGGTTATCGAGTATTTCCCTCGATTTTCTTTGACATCGAGAGAGTCTTCGATGTAGTTGGATTGTAGGTTCCCTTGTTTCGGCACAAACCATTTCCCAAAGGACAAAAGATCGTCTGAACTAGTAGGTGATGGGAGCCTAAAGTTCATAAACATGCTTGCGTTCGAATTACCTCCGCCAAGTCCGCCTGGTCCCATACCACCAAGACCCATCGGCCCGGGCCCCATACCGCCAGGCCCCATTCCCCCAGGACCTATACCGCCTGGCCCCATGCCACCGAAGCCCATAGGACCTGGTCCCATGCCGGGCGGACCCATACCTCCCAACATGCCAGGCGCCCCCTTCTCCTGGAATTGTACGGTTGGCTGCGCGGAAGCTAAGCTCTGATCTACGGGCAAGTTTTCCTTTACCTCAAATTTGGTCATAACCAATGCGGCGCTTTGCATTACGTCGATATAAAACTCGACGGGCGACGTATCTCGCCTTTGCAGGATCATGGGTGCGTCGCTGCCGCGACGGATCTCAATCTTATTCGAGCAACACCGAACCTTTACGGCGACTGGAGTTGATTTCGTGTTGCGCGAAATTAATGGAATACCCTTAGTGGCTTTGCCATCCTCGGTCGAGATGAAAAGCGAGGGCCAAAAGAACTCACGCATTTGCCTCACACCGGCTTCTTCTTTGTCTTTATCAGTCCAAGCTCGAAACTCGAAGTTGACTTCAAAGTTATCTTGAAACCGCACTTTATTCTTGACGGCGACATGACCGAATTCATCAAATGTCAAAATGTAAAGGCCATCCGCCTTGCGTTTGATTTCGCAAAAATCGGAAAGCTTCGACGCATCGTTTCTACCTTTTATCTGTGACTCGATGGTCCAGTTGTCCAAGCCGAGAGGGTCGCCTTGAAGGCTCGCCGAAGGTTGCTCGATTGGAGCTTCAATCGCAGGATCGGTCGCTGTGGAGGGCTTTGCGGCTTCTGGAGGAGTAGCTGCGATGTCTGAGGTTGGCGATGGTGCTACCGGTTGTTCGACGCTTTGCGAACAACCAGCCAACATTAACGAAAAGACTACAACGATTACAAAATTGCGCGACATAATATAGATCACCAATCGATGCCGGAATTGTGCCCATTTCCAAGCCATGATGGTACTTGAATTACTCGCCCGATTCATGTGGCGAATTAAAAAAACATCGAATTTTGAAATTGGAAAGTTTGCGTGTTTTACCAATTACTACTGTTAAGGGGGGGGCTTTATTCAGAATCGATTGAATTCTGAGGGATGATGCCGCACTCATACCTGGGTCTGAAGAAGAGTTTGAGCCTTTTGGGGAAGGCGGCATCACGCTCACGAAATGCAGACGCAAAAACAATTTCTAGAGAAAAGTTTGCAAGCCTGTTTCGTTGAGCCGCAGCTGAGGCATGAAAGAGTGTGCAGGCAAATAAGCCTGAAGATTTTCGCTAATCAATAACCGAAAAAAGGGCTCTCACGTGACCACCTCAACCGACAAACCACAAAACATCTTAATGTGCATTCTCAGCTATCTTGGCGTGTTTGCGTTGATTCCATACTTCACGCAAAAAGACGATTCATACATTGCTTGGCATTCACGCCAAGGTTTGGTTATCACGGTCGTCGCGATCGTTGTTTCATTTCTGTTGAGCGTCTTAACGTTTGTGCCAGGCATCGGATGGCTGGCCAGTCTCGTAAGTATGCTCTTTTCTTTGGCGATCTTGTTATTGTGTGTGTTCTGTATGGTCCAGGCCTGCAATGGCCGAAAATGGGTCGTGCCTGGCTTGCAACCATTTATTGGCAAATTGTAATTCTGAATTTTTAGATCGAACGCTCAGAGCAAATCATCCATCAGTCCACGTTCGCGCATTCGTTTTCGCAATCGGCTTAGTTTCACACGCAGCACATCGGGGTCGAGATCGAGCGTTTGCGCGATCTCGACGGTACTGTAGCCCTCAATGCGAAGTTCGATCAGTTTGCGTTCGATGGGATCGACCTTCGCGAGCCATTGCGAGATAAGTTCACGAGTTGCGAGCTCGTCGGATAGGTCTTCACGTTCATTGCGGAGCGAAAGCATCGTATCGACTAAGTCGTCTTGCGCTTCATCGCCAGCGGACAGCCTCTGTTGGCGTTTCAAGTGCCGCCAGTGTTTGGCCGCTTTGCGTTGCACAATGGTAACTGCCAACGCGATGAGCTTTTCCGGTGACGAAATATCAAATCGCGCTCCCCGCAGGCCAATCATTAGGCTGCGGTGCACGGATTGAACCAAATCAATGGTGTCCAGGTGCGGGCGAAGAGCTGGCCCTAAACGATTGCGGGCTACAATACGTAGTTCGGGTTCGTATTGCTGTATCAATCGTTGCATAGCGGTTCCGTCACCGCTGCGAGCTGCTGCCAATAAAAGATCGAAATCGGTAGTGTCGTTCATAAGAGTTGTGATTTCCGCCTCCTGGGCTCACGTAGTATACTGGATATTCTGGCGGCTTTCATTCCCCAACATTCCCAATGCCGAATATCGATGGACACCCGGAAACCCAACTACGAAACCGAGCGATTGCTGCGAAGTGCGCGCTCGAAAGTCGAGCAAATGGTGGAACGTGGCGAAACCGATCCGGCGTTACGGGTGTTAAAGGAAAATCCCGATTTGGCCACCGATTCTGAGGCAGCAATTGAACTCATCTACGCCGAATTCCTGGCTCTTGAAGAAGCGGGCCGTTTTTCTGATGCCAATAGTTGGCTCGATAAGTTTCCCGAGCATCGAGTGCGCTTGGAGCGTTTGCTGAAGTTACACGACTTTCTGTCCGCTGATAAAGTAGAGTCATTGGGTGGTTTAGCCAGCTCGACTGGTGCAAATGAGCGGTCGCCCGAACAAGATGTCGCTCTGCAGCCGTTCGCCAAATATGAATTGCTTGACGAAATTGGGCGAGGGGGAATGGGGATCGTATATCGAGCGCGCCAACAAGGACTCGGTCGTGTCGTTGCCTTAAAGGTGTTGAGATCGATCGAGAGCCATCCCAAAGTTCGACAACGCTTCCAACAAGAGGCGGAAACGGTTGCCTCACTGCAACATCCGAATATCGTACAAGTTATTGAGATCTCCCTGGAAAGCGGAAAAGAATTTCTTTCGATGGAATTCTTAAGTGGTGGTTCGTTGGAAGCGAAGCTTGAGCAAAGAGCTTGGGCCAACCACGATATAGCCGCCTTGATTCAGACCTTGGCTCAAGCCATTCATTATGCACATGAACGGGGTATCATCCATCGCGACTTGAAGCCTGCGAATATTCTGTTTACTGCAGAGAATACCCCTAAAATCGTTGACTTCGGTCTCGCAAAACGACTTCAAGATGAACTCAGCGGGAGCGTGACGGGAGGTGTGTTAGGCACGCCCTGTTACATGTCGCCCGAACAGGCTGTTGGAAATGAAACGCCGATTGGATTCTCGACAGACGTTTATTCTCTCGGTGTTGTTCTTTATCAGATGTTGACCAAAAGATTGCCGTTTGAAGGCAAGACGGCCATCGAGACACTTCGCTGGATTGTCGATCGCGAGTGTGAAGCGCCTTCAAAATTAGTGCCCAGTGTTCCCCGCGATCTGGAGACCGTCTGCCTCAAGTGTTTAGCTAAATCGCCGTCCGATCGGTATGCGACCGCGCAAGAGTTGGCTGAAGATCTCGAACGCTTCTTAGATCATCAACCGATACGCGCGCGACGAGCTGGTTGGCTTGAGTTGGCGGGACGAAAGATTAAGCGACATCCACAGGTTGCTGCTTTGGCGGCATCGATCGTTGTCGTTGGTCTTGGAGCCTCAACGCTGCTCTACTACCAATCTCAGGAAGTAGATCAATTAGCACGCGAAAACGCACAACATCAAAAATCGGAAGCCCATTTGCGCGAACGCGTCAACGAAGCGGAGATAGCTTACGAAGAGAGTTTGCGAAAAGCGCGGGCTTCGGTCAAAGAGTGGACCCAATTGGGGTTGCGGCTCGATAATGATCCAGGCATGGATGGCCTCAGACGCAAGGCTTTCGAAGATGCGATTGCCTATTATCGCGAGTGTTTGACTACGGATAATGTCGATGATTCCATTCGATTTGAGGCCGCGATTGCGGCCATTCAAGCTGCTCATTTTCATGCAGACATCGGTGAGTATAAGTCATCGGAAACGGAATTACGAGCAGCCGAGCAATGGCTGGGCGAGCTCCCGGTAGAGCCACGTGTGAAGTTATATCAAGCCGATGTTCAAGTTATTTTGGCGAACGTACTAAGACGCATGGATCGTTGGGATGAGTCGCAACAATCCTACGAAAAGGCGATTGAAATTGGCAAAGATCTGTTAAGTGTTGCCCCAAACAACACTGGCCATTTGATTCGTCAATCGAATGCTCTCGTGAATTTATGCGTGGTTCATAAGTTCCGAGGAAAATGGGACGAGAGTCTTAAGACCTATCTGCAGGCGATGAACCTGAGTACCAAAGCGGCTACGATTCGGGCCAAAAGAACCGTGCCTGATTTCCTGTTAGAATCAACGCAGGTCGAATTACAAGAGCTACCAAAGGCCTTGGATAAAGTCACGGACTACCTCTCCGATATGTGTGAGAAGTTGAGTGCAGAAGATCCGGGAACGTTAAAGGCTCTTGCTCAAGAGAACTATCTCCCTGAAATCGCGTTATGCCTCGACGATGCGGGGCAAGTATTTGAAAACAAAACTCAAGTTCTGTTAGCGGAAAAATCTTATCGTGAGGCGATTCGTTTACGAAAACTCACACAATCGCTCGCTCAAGAAAATCGTCGTATCGATCAATTCTTAGCCCGCAGCGAAACTAATTTGGGCAAGCTTCTGTTTGATAATGATCGCTTCGAGGAATCTCGGATGAGTCTCGATGCTGCCAATTCGATTTACATTAGTTTGGTTAAGGACTTTCCGGAAAGAATGGACTATCGTACGGAATGGACTGTGTGCTTGATCACATTAGCGAAATGTAGTCACAACAAAGAGGACTACCGTCAAGCCGCACATTATGCAGAATTGGCCATCCAGCAATTGCAGTTTGCTGCCAAACAATCCAATTCGATACCTGTTCAAGACGGTTTAGCGCGGAGCATGTTTTCGCATTCCTACTACTTAGGTTTGGCCGGTGACCGGAAGGCGGCACTTACAGAATTTCAAAACGCCAAGGAATTGTCCAAAGATCGTTTTGGGCCACTTAATAGCCACGCTTGGATGCTGGCGCTCCAAGGCGAACTGTCCGATGAGGATTCAGCCGTGGCACTAGAGTTGTCTGAAACGGCGACAAGATTGTCGGCTCAATCCGGTTATCTATGGAACACACGTGCGCTGGTGCTGGCTCGGGCTGGGAAGTGGAGCGAAAGCCTGATGGCAATCGATAAGGCGATTGATATCGATCAAGGTGGGAGTCCTTCCGATTGGTACATCAAGGCGATGGCATTGGCCGGAAATGGGGATAAGGATGCTGCACGACAGTGGTTTAATAAGGCGGAGTCGTGGCGGGCGTCCAATAGCCCCAACAATTCTGAACTTAGACGGCAAGCGAAAATGGCCGAAATGCTGCTCTACCCAGGCAGCGGTTAAGCCCTAAATTTTTTCGGTTTCTTGTTTCGAATACGGTTCGTTAAGGCATGACTGTTATAAGTCCCGGAAGTGATCAAGCTTTCGCGGGAACTATATGGCACGTCACCTTTTAGCCTTTTCTCACTCGCGAAACCCATGAAACAACCGAATTTAACCGCTCAGACCACCAAGTTGTCAAAGTTGGCCACCGCTTGCGTGTTAGCATCTTCTGCTTTCATCAGTGTTGGCTGCGGGTCCGCTTCAAGTACTGAAGCCAAACTAGAAAATCCAAAACCAACTGCTCCGGCTACAGCAAATAGCCCTGCTCCCGCAGCGACTGAGTCTCAGGGCTCTGCCCCTTCCGAGACTGCCCCTGCCAAGGCTGACCAGAATGCCAAGGTTGAGGCTGAGATCACTTCTTTTGAACCAACGCCAGCGAAAGACGACTCAAAAGCCAAGCCGGCAGCGACAGATCCAGTCAAAGCGGCGACAGCCAAAGAAGCCATCGCTGCGATCAATTTATTGGAGCTTCCGAGGCTACAATCGGAAAGTTTTTTGCAAAGCGGCCCGACATATCTTTACTACTCTTGTAAAGCTAAGTTGCCCGATGCAGATGCTTTCTATAAATCCATGTTCAAGTCCAACGGTTGGGTAGAACTGCCCACCATGACACCCCCTACCGAACATTATGTCGATCGCGTCTTTTCAAAGAACGGTTATTTCGTGCGAGCCGGCCTGAGCGTCGGGGGCGAACCTGGTGATATCGGCGTGATGTTGGCGAACCTGGGTAATGTCGATGTCCGCGCTCTTCCAAAACTCTCCGACGCCGAGATCACCTTTGAAGCTACACCAGTGAATTTGACTTATCAAACTTTGAGCAGCATCCCTGACGCAGCCGCTGCGGTAGAGAAAGAAATTCTTGCTCAAGGTTGGGAAACGTGGAGGGAATTCCACGACAACCCAATCTCTGTTCCACACTACAAAGATTTGCACTTTCGCAAAGGTGCCTGCCGTCTGCTGGTTGGCATTGTAAAGAATCCACAAAATCCTGCTGACAAAACATCGGTGTCGTATATCACTGAATTTGTGACTCCGTTTGATGTGCCGATGCTGGGCCCAGCGAAAATGTTAAAGCTAGATACGATAGGTAAGCGAGCATCTTTCGATGCGAACAACTCTCGGCAAGACCTTGTTGATCTACTCAAAACCCATGCCGAGAGTTTTGGGTGGAAGCTCAAAGATGCAGAGAAGTTTGCGGCTGGCGAAACCCACATGATTCCTATGGACCTAGAGAGCGGCGAAATCATGGTCGCTCGCTTGGTAGAATCGGCTGGCAAATACTCTGCCTCTTTAGAGTGCTACACGAAACCGACTACCAGCGAAACGGAACCAACGGATTCGATCGCCAGTACAGCGGATGTTCCTGCTGTCCCAACCCAGCCGATGGAAGAAGAGAATCCTGCCGAAGATATTGAAGCACAGGTCAACGCAGCGGTTCAGAATGAATTGGCCAAGGCGCTCGGATCACTTGGAAAGTCTTCCGGTGGTGATCCCAAGAGTATGGCCGAATTAGAAGCGACCGCCAAACAATTCCAAAATCTTTTAGGTAGCGACGATTCCGACGATGAGGAAAAGTCAGACGCTGCGGCCATGGAAAACCCCTTCGATGTCAAGGAAGATGAAGCCCAATTGCCAGCTGAACTAAGTACCATCAAAAATACGAAATGCACCATCAAGGTCAACGATAAAACGCTCGAACTGCCGCATGTCGCTTCTTATGTCATGAACGATTCCGGTGCAACCATCAAGTGTATTCTCTTCTCTGATAAACCGATCGATCAAGCCAAATTGCAACGTTTGCTGCTGAAGGAAGGCCAGCCCGTGCATGGTATGTATGTTTCGGAAGACGCGACCAAGATGCTCGATTTCAGGATTTATGATGAGAGCCTCTCGCTCAATGCACAGATTGATAGCTCTTCTATGGGGATGAGCACTGGAAGTCTTCCAGCCAACGTGTTTTATAAGAATGGTAAGCTTGTTGGTACAATTGCGACCACAAAGCCTATCGAGATGAGCAACGAAACACTGGAATTTAATATTCAGATTCATGAGGTGCCCGTTCAAGTCGATTGGACCAAACGCGGTTCGGCTGAAATGGAAAAGCTAGTTGCGGACGACACCAAAGAGGTGCTTGTACCAGAAGGCGGCAACAGTTTTTCATCCGAAGGAAGTCGCTACAACAGCAAGGTTGAAGCGGTAATCGAAGCTCCACTTGCTGCGGTACAAGCCTTCTACTCCGAGCAGCTTGAACAGAAAGGTTGGAAGTTGGTTGGGGAGGGAGCAGCGGCTGGTCAACGATATCAGTTGAATGAGCAAGAGATAATCGTGGGACTGAAATCGAATGGCAACGAAACGACCATTGAATTACAGACTCGCGACTTAGCGGCAGCAAAAGCGGATGCGATGTTGCCTCCTAATGGAAAGGCGTTGTTGGCTTTGGGAAACATGAGCCAAACGGCTGTTGAAATGACCATCGGCGGCAAAACCTACAAGGTTGAACCTAGCGACGGACGTGATCCAAAGGATGCTACAAAAGTTGTTGTTGAGCCAGGTAATATCAAGATCCGAGTTGTCGCGGAGAAAGGTGGTAAGCCCTACGAAATGGAAGTTGATGCTAGTGGAGATGCTACTTACGGCGTGTTGTTTGACACACGCTTTCAAGATGTGTTGCGATTGTTCTAGGTGAGCAGAAAGCAGATCACTCTAAACTCTGTTACGATGTCAACTGATCTTTTGGGGCAATGCTGGTTATCTCTGTCGAGTGTTGAAGCTAACGAGCGTTCACGTTACTTAGTTCGTTTAAGTCTCGTGGACGCTCCCGCGTTTACGGCAGCGAATTTCGTCGCGAATGAAACGAGAAATACTGCCCCGATCCACCAAGTCATTCCAACGATCAACAGTAGGGCAAGATCGATCAGGCCATAGATGAGCCAAACAAGCCAGGCGCCTCGAACGCCAAGTGTTTGCTGCCACCAGCCAGCGACCCAATATCCAGCTAAGAACATGATTGGAATGCCAGCGACAATACTGCAATATGGGCCAGCGACTTGGATATGGTCATTGTAGTATTGTGGCTCGTGGCCTGGATCAATCACATGGCCGTAGATCACCATGTAGAGAATGCTGGCCAGAACATTGGCCACCATAACCAATAATGCTACGCCAGATAGTGCGATCATTTTGGGAAAGCTCATGGGTAATCTATTCTCGTAGTTGTACAAATCTCATCGGCTGGCTGTGCCTTTTCGAAATTGCAAGATTAAGCAGGCGTTGTGTTAACTTGCAATGCGTGTGCAAGTTGTAGTCGAATAAAATGGTTGCAGCTCGGGTTGTACCGGCATTTCAGGCCTCAACTCGAAATATCAAAACTTGCCGCTAGGGTCTCAAATTGCTTAGGTTGGAACAAGGGTGCTGACTCTGGCTAGAGTCTATTCTATTACTTGTCAATTCGGGTGAAGTGTGTTATCGTTAATCGACGATGGGCGATTTGGTCGCTTGGAAGATGGGATATCGAGAGGTTCAAATGGGGCGAACCAGCAAAATTGCGACGACGAATTGTTGCGATTCACAGGAAAAGTTGCCACTTCCGGACGTAGCATGGGCCGATGAGCTCGCGAAGTTAACGTGGGCTCTAGCTCATCCGGCACGCGTTCGTATCTTGCGACTTTTGCTGAACCGAACTTCGTGCGTCTGCGGCGAAATTGTCGAGGAAATGCCGCTGGCACAGTCCACGGTTTCCCAGCATCTCAAAATTCTGAAAGAAACAGGCTTGGTTCAGGGGGAAATCGATGGCCCCCGGGTTTGCTACTGCATCAACCAAGATGCGTTAGCGAAATTGAAACTGTTGGTAGCAAGCTTGTGATGCTCATTGAAAGTCACCTTCGAAAGAGAGTCGCAAATGACAGAGCGAAAAATCATCGACGATGTACGGGAGCAGTATGCGGGCGTAGCTCGCGGAGATCTCAACAACGATACGGGCGCGGTGAGAAGCATTGCTTCAGCCTTTGGATACTCGGAAGCGGAGCTTAGTCTATTGCCAGCGGAGGCCAACATGGGCTTGTCATGTGGCAATCCCACGGCACTAGCTGCACTGCGCGAAGGCGAAGTTGTCGTCGATCTTGGTTGCGGTGGGAGGTTGTTGATTCCCAACCAAAGAACTGTTGTGGTTCCGAAGCAAAAAGTTTGCATGATGGTTTAGCTTCGCTCATGCAAAGTTTTGACGCCAACGCTTACGCGGCAAGTGTAAAAGTTCATGCATTAAAGCAGCAGTCCGCGGAAGTAGTTAATCCATTGCCCCCGATAGCTGATCCTCAGGAAGTAAAGGATAAATTCATGAAAAAAGTTCAGGTGTATGACAAGCCGATGTGTTGTTCGACAGGGATCTGTGGGCCCGATGTCGATCCCGTGTTACCACGATTCGCAGCGGATCTCGAATGGTTGAAGGGGCAAGGGCATGATGTCGACCGGTTCAACTTAGCCCAACAGCCGCAGGCCTTCATCGACAATACGACGATTAACGAGTTGTTGAGTACTACAGGCGTAAATTGTTTACCCGTAGTGATGATCGATGGAAAGGTTGTCAGTCAAGCTACTTATCCCACTCGCGACGAATTAACCCACTGGATCGCCGGCCAAAACCTCCGCCACTTCCTCCCCACGGTACAGGGGGGCTAAAGGCTAAAGGCTAAAGGCTAAAGGCTAAAGGCTAAAGGCTAAAGGCTAAAGACTAAAGGCTAAAGGCTAAAGACTAAAGAAGTTCCGAAAACTTCACCACTTCACCACTTCACCACTGAATCACTGAATCACTGAATCACTGAATCACTGAATCACTGAATCACTGAATCACTGAATCACTGAATCACTGAACCACTGAACCACTGAACCACTGAAAACTACCAATGCTCCTCCCCACTCGCAATCTCTTCTTCACCGGTAAAGGTGGCGTTGGCAAAACTTCCATTGCCTGCGCGACGGCAGTTACGTTGGCTGATTCCGGGAAAAAGGTTTTATTGGTTTCGACCGACCCCGCATCCAATTTGGATGAAGTCTTAGGTGTTGGGCTCAGCAACAAGCCGACAGTAGTGCCTGGTGTCTCGACATTATGGGCAATGAATCTTGATCCCGAGAAAGCCGCAAAAGAGTATCGGGAGCGGATGGTGGGGCCGTATCGTGGACTGTTGCCTGAGGTGGCCATCAAGAGCATGGAGGAGCAGTTTTCCGGTTCCTGCACCTTGGAGATTGCCGCATTCGACGAGTTCTCTCGGCTATTGGGGGATCCGGCTGCAACGGAAGCGTTCGATCATGTTGTTTTTGATACGGCACCGACCGGACATACGTTGCGGTTGTTGACGTTGCCATCCGCTTGGGATGGATTCATGCAGCACAATACGACGGGGACCAGTTGCTTGGGGCCGTTGGCAGGTTTGCAGGCGCAACAGAAAATTTATCAAACGTCGGTTAGTGTTCTGGCAAACCCTGAGGTCACAACATTGGTGCTCGTAACCCGAGCTGAAGCGAGTCCATTGAAAGAGGCGGCGCGGACTAGCCATGAGCTTGGTGAGTTGGGGATTCGCAATCAGCACTTAGTGATTAACGGTGTGTTTCGGGCAGTCGATCGAACAGACCGATTTGCTGTGGCAATGCAGGAGCGAGCGGAGGTGGCACTGGCTGCGATTCCTGAAGGGCTTGCGAAGCTACCGAGAACTATTGTTCCTTTGCATTCGGCAGGTGTTCTAGGCTTAGAATCGTTGCGAGGATTGTTTGGAGAATATTTTGCGGAGCGTATCAGTCCGGGCAAAGTTACTAGGCATGATGTGGAGCCTTTACCTCAGTTGTCCGAATTACTCGATGATCTTGTTGCGCCAGGTCACGGTGTGATATTGGCAATGGGGAAAGGTGGAGTCGGAAAGACGACCGTGGCGGCCGCTGTGGCTGTTGCTATTGCGCAGAAGGGATTCCCCGTCCATCTGTCGACCACCGATCCTGCGGCCCACATTGCGGCTACTCTAAATGACGAGCAGCTTCCGAACTTAACGGTGAGCCGAATTGATCCAGCTGCGGAAACAGCCAAGTATGCAGGTGAGGTGATGCAAAAGGCTGGCGCGAATTTAGATGGTAAGGGACGGGCTCTGTTAGAAGAAGATTTGCGTTCTCCTTGTACAGAGGAGATCGCCGTGTTCCGGGCTTTCGCGAGTGCTGTCGCTGCTGGAGCAGACAAGTTTGTCGTTCTGGATACAGCTCCTACGGGACATACCGTGTTGTTGCTTGATTCTGCGTTAGCATATCACCGTGAGGTAACACGACAAGCGAGTTCGATGCCCGAATCGGTCGAGAATCTATTACCGAGATTGCGCGATCCTGAGTTTACTAGGGTCTTGATTGTTACATTAGCCGAAGCCACGCCCGTGCATGAGGCGGCTGCCTTGCAACGGGACTTGCGCAGGGCAGGGATTGAGCCGTATGCATGGGTGATCAATCAAGTTCTGAGTCCACTTCAGCTCTCCGACCCGCTTTTGAAACAACGCCAGGAGAATGAAAGGAAGTACTTGCAGGAAGTGAAGGATACGCTTGCCAGCCGTATCGCCGTCATTTCCTGGCAGCTGCAACCCCCCATCGGCCTCCAAGCTCTAAGTCAGCTGGTGTAGCGGGATTCGTTTAACCCGTACGCCGTAGGCAGCGCTGCGCGAGAAAGTAGATGTTGGAGCAGTAGAACAGTAGAGCTATTGAGGATCGACTTTCGGACGCAGGGATTCGTTTAACCCGTACGCCGTAGGCTAGGCCCGCGCCGTTTGTTTCGTCAGCGCGATGACCGCATCCGTTGATCCATTTCCCCCGAATTGCCCTTTGCATACTTGCTGGGCATCAGAAATCACTCTTGTTTTCCTTACTTGTAAGTGCGTATACCGATCGGTATACTTAGGGAGCAGTTGGTATACCGACTGGTATAGTCTGGGCGTGTTCAGATCGAGCCGGGTTTTGCAAGTGTATCCATAGGGTGTCGGATATGGCAGGTAACAGATATCGGTTGATTCTTGGTTGGATGATGTGCGGATTGCTTGTAAGTTCGTGTCCCGCTGGTCACACAAGCGAGCCCATCCGCATAGCGTTTGACCTTCAATCGCTCGATGGAAATAGCCATGCATTGTCACAGAATGACAAGCGAGTTTATCGGGCTTTTGTTTTTTTATCGACGACGTGCCCGATTTCCAATACAAGTCTTCAGGAACTGAATCGAATACAGGCGGCTTTACCGAAAGGTGTTGAGCTATATGGTGTGTTATCGGCTACGAACACAACAAGGCAAGACGCGATTAAGCACTTTACCGAATACCAGACTCGCTTTCCAATATTGTTTGACGGCTCACATTTGCTGCGTGAGATATTGCAGCCAACCCATGTGCCTGAAGCGTTTGTAGTTTCGCCAGATGGAGAAGTGCTATATCGAGGGGCCATCGACAATGCCTACGTCGCGCTAGGACGTCGAAGAGCCAACGTGGATCAGCGTTATTTACATGATGCTTTACGGTCCGCTACGTCGGGAAGAAAGTTACTTCTCAGCCGAACACAACCGGTTGGTTGTCTGATTCCGAAAACTGCATTGGAGGCTGAAGAAGCAACCGTGTCTTTCGCCCGCGATATCGCTCCACTTTTGCAGCAGCGGTGTGAAACCTGTCATCGTCCAGGGCAAGTGGCTCCATTTGCGCTGACCAATTACGCCGAAGCCAAGTCTCATGCCGAAATGATGGTGGAAGTGACGCAGCAACGCTTGATGCCTCCCTGGATTCCAGGGCCAGCTACTGCTCATCGGTTCGTTGGCCAGCGATGGTTGACCGATCAGGAATTAGCTTTGCTGGAGAAGTGGGTTAAGGACGGGTGTCCACTCGGTGATGAAGCTGACTCGCCTCCGCCTGCGAAATTTGTGGATGGTTGGCAATTGGGCGAGCCCGATCTCATTGTGAAGATGCCTGAAGCATTTACTGTTCCGGCGAATGGGCCCGATTTGCTGCAGAACTTCGTGCTCCCCGTTCTGATTCCGGAGGACAAAATGGTCGCTGCGGTTGAGTTTCACCCTGGCAACAAACGCGTGGTGCATCATGCGGTGTTGTTTCTGGATGACAAAGGTCAGGCACGAAAACTTGATGCAGCGACATCTGAACCAGGTTACGGTAATTTTGGCGGACCAGGTTTCTTGCCCAGTGGGGCATTAGGTGGCTGGTCGGTAGGCAACACCGCTCGCCGGTTACCGAACGATATGGGACGCTATCTCAAGAAGGGAAGCGATATAGTCGTTCAAGTTCACTATCATCCGACCGGTAAAGAGGAAGTGGATCAGTCCGAGCTTGGGCTCTACTTTGTGAAGAAGCCGGTAGCCGAATCGCTGAAGGAGCCTGCCAAGCTAGTGGGAAGCATTTGGATTGCCAATTATGAAATGGATATTCCCGCAGGCGAATCGAACTATAAACGCTCGACGACCTATACGCTGCCGAAAGATGTGATCATGGTTGGCATCGTGCCGCACATGCATCTGTTGGGAAAATCGATGCGCGTAACCGCAACGCAGCCCAATCAAGCCACAGAAGTTCTGATCGATATTCCCAATTGGGATTACAATTGGCAGGATGAGTACTACTACGAAGCGCCTATTCGCCTAAAAGCGGGAACAAAGATCGCTGTTGAAGCGGTGTTTGATAACTCGTCAGATAATCCATCCAATCCGTCATCGCCACCTCAGCGTGTGACATGGGGTGAAGAGACGACAGATGAAATGCTATTCTGTTTCTTCCTACTGACAGCCGAAAAGACTGAAGATCTTATACATACGATCTTGGATAATTTGGGGCACGACTTGAAGCAAACTCGCAAAGATGTAGGGCAAACACCATGACCGCTAGAAGTGAAAGTGCTGCCAAGACCAAAAATCGCTTGTTGGATGCGGCGTTGACGTTGTTTTCACAACAAGGATATGCAGCCACTGGCATTCGAGACATACTGCATGCAGCTGGGGTGACGCAGCCAACATTGTATCATCATTTTGCTGATAAGGCTTCTTTGCTTCAGGCATTGATTGAACGGCATTATGGTGAGAGCCAAGAGCAATTAGCTAGGATTGTTGCAAGCGAAGAAACGATATCAAGTAAGTTATCCGCATTTGCGCTCACCTCGTTTGAATATTGCAATCGCGATCCACGAGTGCCGCGTTTGATGTTTCAGACTTACTTCGGCCCCACCGTGCCGGAGATTGATGGAGTGCTGGATAAATTGACAGAAAGACGATTTCGTTTGGTAGTTCGGGTGATGAAGGAGGCGATCGAATCGGGCGAGTTATCGCCATCGGATCCAGAGTTTTTGGCGTTGAGCTTTTGTAGCATGGTTGATCAGCCGTTGAATCTTTTTTCGCGAAAGGCTCGACCCAAAAAATATCTTACTCCCGAACTCGCACATGCCATTGTCAATCTATTTTTGGGTGGTGCGAAATAGGGAAGCAGTGTGACAACCAAGATTACACCTTCAGGCGGTTGGATTCGTTTAACCCGTATGCCGCAGGCTAGGCCCGCGCCGTTTGGTTCGTCAGCGCGATGACCGCATCCGTTAACAAGACCTATTACGTTTTGGGGCGTTTATCCCAAGTTCCGATCGTATTGTCCACTACGCTGATTACGAAGCACCTCGCGTTGGCGAAAGTCTAGTAGTTAGAGTTCGTAGCAGGGTATTCCAATGCAGAGATGATATCAGTAGATTTTGGGCTTGCTGTTGTCGACTACATGGAAGATATGGACGAGTTGGGCTGGGCAACCTTACCAGCTTTCTACTGGTTTAGCGGGAACAGAGGTGAAGAAAGCGAGGGTATCTAGATCGAGCTATGCGGGTGTATGATTACCGATGCTACTTGAATCTACAGCACGTCCTCTCTGTATTGGGTACTATTCTTCGTCATGAGTAAAGTATGGACATAAGAAAACTGAATTCGCTGCCTGGTATTCGGTTGAGCTTGATTGTGACTGGAAGTGTGGTCATTGTGGCGGGGCTCTGCTGCATGTTTGTTCCTGCGTGGGTTGCGGTGCCATTGGAATGGTTAGTTGGGGGAACGATGTTCCTCACGGGATCAGCTGCCGTTTTACATCTGGCTGCAGGTGCCGTGGCATTTTTGTTTGGTAGCGCGACGCAGGAAGATGATGTGAGTGTACTGTCTCAGGATTCTCTGACTCGGACGTCAGCCAGTGTAGCCCGACGAAGTCCATTTTGGGGTGTGGCTATTTTGCAGGTGTTGATCGGAGGGATCATGTTGATATCTCCAGAGTCGCTCAGACCCTATTGGTCGCTGTTGTTGATGGCTGCCATTGTGGTCGAGGCCGGGTTGATTTTGTGGCTCAGCTTGCATTTTTCTTCTTTCGCTACCAAAGTGGGCTTGTGGGCCAATGGCCTGGTGTCGCTAGTCGTGTTTGCCATTGTGATGTTGAACAGGCCACAAGTTTCAGTGGGCCATTGGATCGGTGGGCTATTGGGGGCCAAGCTGCTCATGTTGGGCTGGGCCCTTTTAGAAATTGGTATTCGAGCCAGCGATATCGATCTACGATTCGCTTACATCGGCGAAGGAAGATTCCACGACACACCTTCAGTTGGATCCATTTATGCGGTGTATTATGGTCCCGCTTTCCATTGCGGGATCAGCGTTGGCGATGGGCAAATCGTGGATTATCTGAGCGATGGAATTGTGCGTTTGGTCACATGGGACGAATTTCTGTTGGGACGTCGAGCATTGGAGTGGAATTATCCTGATGTGCCGACAGGCGAGCCAACTGCGATTTGTGTTTTTGCTCGTAGACTGGTTGGAAAGTACAACAAGTACGACGCCTTGCGATTCAATTGTGAGAATTTGGCAATCTACTGTCGATCCTTAGGGCAGACCACTCACTCGTCCTTTTCGCAAGCGGCAGTGGGAGTCGAGCTTGTGAAACGCAAGCCCATTTTGGGTTCGCTTTTGCAGATGCTCAACCGAGCGGCTTCGTGGTTTCTGTATGGGGCTGGTGGGCCATTTGGTAAGCAAATTGGGTTTATCATGATTCGTGTGGCGCGTGCGATCACCGATTGGGTAATCGCTCGGCCTCTCCGTAAAACGATGGATTTTCAGAAACCCACAGAGATTTACACGCCTGTCTTCGAAGACCGAAATGCAAATGCAGATACGAAATAGAACCTTGAATAGATCACACGCAAATCACTGTGTAAAACTGCTGCAAGAAGTCTATGCAAGCAGAACGATATCCGAGAAACTTGTTATTGTTCAACGCTGCATCGATTTTATTTGTTACTTGAACGATCAACGGAAGGTTTCGGCTGGGGCTTGTGACTACTGCCGATTACTTCTGAAAGGTTTGAAAATCCATCTCGCTGCATGAGTTTGACTAGCCCACGGTTAATACTTTTGGCGATACTAGGACCGCAGTAGATCAGGCCTGTGTAGAGCTGCACCAAAGAGGCGCCGAGTTTCAGCTTAAGATAGGCATCTTCGGCGTTGAACACGCCCCCTGCCCCGATGATCGCATAGCGTTTCGGATCCATGACGTTGTATAGCGCACCGATACAACGATTGATGAGTGCTTCTACAGGTTTACCTGATACCGCGCCCGGTATGTGATCTAGTTGACTTCGAGATGTTCTTAGTTCGAGTTCTTTGGGTTTGCCCGTTGGTAAGTTAAAGCAGAACCCCTCCACAAAATCGAAGCCTTCACATTCGATTAGCAAGCGTTCGTGGCTCGCAGTATCTTCCCGTGGCGCGACCTTAAGAAAGACTGGCCGCGTGATTCCCTGCGAGTCCATGGCCCGCAGTAGTCGAGTTATACTTCCGGGGCGCGCAAACACTTCGTCTCCTCCCGCCGCGTTCGGACAACTCAGATTCAACATAAGGTAACTCGCATGATCCTGAAGCAGTGAGATGCTGTGAAGGTATTCGTCGATGATTGTCTCTTCGCTGTAGATGGGTGATGCGGGCCCGTCGTTTGTCTTGACGATGTTGACGCCAATAGGGATTCTACTGATATAAGCGGCAAGTCGTTTGGAAACTTGCTCTGCACCATCGTTGGGCAGACCATAGTTGACGATGATGGCTTGGTCCTCGGGTAAGCGAAACAGTCGCGGTTTAGGATTGCCGATGGAGGGACGCGCGGAAACAGAACCGATTTCGGCGAAGCCAAATCCGAGTGAATCCAAGACACGCAAGGCTCGACCATTTTTGTCCCAACCTGCTGCTATTCCGAGTGGGTTATCGAAGTGGAGACCAGCGATAGTGGTCTGCAGGAGTGGTTGAGGAGTTGCATAATAGTATCGCATTAGCGCAGTTGCGGCGGGGATACGACAGAGCAATCGACACAAATGAATCGAGAGGTTGTGCGCCCGTTCCGGATCGAGCCGAAACAGCAAAGGGCGTACGAGACGGGGATAGAGTGATGCCATTGAGTTGGGGAGTCGAGCGTAGCGTGATAGAACCTCCATTTGGATCGCTCAACTACAATAACATCTCCAAGTGTTGTTCGGCGATACTGAAGTTGTTCATTTTATAGACCAACAGCATGTTGTTAAACCACTATAACTTGGAAATCGGTCTTTTGAGTGCAGCTGATCATTCGCCGGAATCGAACGTATCCTCGTGTCGTGACAACCCGTATTCGTCGGCAGTGGACGCTAACGCGGTTTCACCAATAGGAAAGATCAAAATAACTGAATTCGACCCTAGTTATCCTACACATCTTTTTTGAGAGCGTATTCATAGAGGGGCGCGTGTACCCACCGCGCCTAGCCTCCGCTGCGCTCCAGCTACGGGTTAAACGAAGCCCAGCAGGCATGGTTTTGCTAGATAAATTTGATACGACAGTGGAGGTGTAGGATAACTAGGTCTCCGACCCGTCCTACAAAAAAGGATGTAGGTCGGGTCGGAGCCCCAAGATATAAACGCCAAAATATTCGACTTAAAATTCACCCACGACTTCACCACCGTTGCAGCTGTGCAATGCGCGATTTGTTGTAGCATCGATCGTGTTTGATAGAAACTGAACGGAGCCGTCTGCAAATGCTACGTTGGCACCCCCAGGGTGATAGCTGCGTGGACCAAAGAACCCAGTATGATGCGTAACCAAGTCCGGAGTGCGACTGTTGGGGACATGATAGCCATTGGTCAATGAGTTGATCGAGCCATTGAAGGCCCACGAGATTCCTCGACCGCGAATGGCTGTGCTGTTACCTCCACGCCAGCTACCGAATGAAGACCAAATTGCATCGGTTGGTGGATTGGAGATATATCCACTTGCATCCACATACGAGCTCCAAGGGCTACCTGACGGTTTCAAGCCTCGGGCTGCCTGCAACGCCGAGTTAACGCCCCCCGAACCATTCAGTGTGTATTGATAGGGAAACTTTGGCAAGGTGCCAGGAGGAAGCGACATGTCGTCCCCAACGCTACGCACGGTCTCACTTATGATTACGGTGCTCGAAGTTCCATCTGTGATGTCGCGGAAAGCCCGCGCGGTATTTTGGCAGACGATTCCGTCGGTTACCCACCGCCAATCATAATTCGTCGCCGTTCCACTCCCCGTACTGAACATGTAACTTAGGCCGCCGTAAGTTACTGCCGTTCCATTGACTTGCATGGTGATGGTCGTAGGAGCAATTTCACTAGGACATAGAAAAATTGGGATGGGGATCGCAAATGCCTGAACAAATCGAGGATTGGGGACTTTCGCATTAAATGGACCCGTAAAGGCAGGTTGCGAATAATCGAGAAGATTGTTTAGGTTGTTTTGCTCAATGAATGGCAACAGGCGTGCTTGAACGGAAAAGTCGACGTCAACGCGACCTGCCATAGGGAGCTTACGATAGGTTGATTCATAGTTCATGGTCGCTAAGGCCATCTGCTTGAGACTGTTGGTGCACTGCATCCTGCGTGCTGCTTCACGCGCAGCTTGCACAGCAGGTAGCAACAAGCCGACTAAAAGACCGATGATCGCAATGACAACCAGTAGCTCGACCAACGTAAAAGCTAGGCGATGATAGATTTTGTTTGAGTTGAAGATAGGCTTCACGATAATAATCCTTGAATTGTGTTTCTATGTGCGGGATTTATGGGTAACGACTCCAAGATTCGCCATCGCGACCTGGGGTTATTCGAATTCGATATAAGAAATGGTTTTCGCGTTGCCGTGACCTACTTTCCAGAGCGAGTCGATCACAGCGATCTTCATCGCTGGTAAGGCAAGAATCTTCTCGATGGGTTGGCTCGAATCATCGATAACAATCCACTCGAGTTGATATCTTCCATCTGGCATCAATGTTGCCCAAGGAACTGCTTGCTCGGTCTGTCTCAATTGCGGTGGTTCCAGCAGCATGATCGTTGTGCTCCAACTGGTTCCTTCTTTACTGGCACGACCCTCACCTATTGCGACCGCTTCTTCCGCAACATTTCCGTCAGGTAGAATTCGGCGCATGCGGATAACCGCGTATTGTCCAGCTGCAAAATTCGGCAAGTCTTTGATGCGTAAATGCAAACCATTTCGCCAAGTGCGAATTGAGGCAAAGCTGGGTATTTCAGTTGAACTGGTGTAGCGAGCGCTCTTTATCGCAGCGTAGTCCGTAAGGAATTTGTGCCACTCACGATCGGTTTGACCATCTTTGGGGAACTTGATGCCACCACCATGATCTTCTAATCCCAAGGCTTTCGTACGCAATATGCTTTCCCCAGGATGCTCCAGATCAATCAGTTTGCGTTCTTCCAGTAATTGCAGAGTTTCCGCAGGAGAATTGGGGATAATCCAACTCATCTGTTCGCCATGTTTCTCCACTTGCTTGGAATTTCGATCCGGGGAATGACAGTTGGCGCAACGCTCAAATTGAGACCAGATGACATCTACGAATCTGGATACGACATGATCCTTGCGAGCATGCTGAATTAGTTTTTCATCCAGCTTCAGATCATCCAGTTTAGGAAGCGGAGTATTCAGGGAGTCCGGGTCAGCAACCGTAGCTTGAATCCAAGCAGTGATTGCTTCCACCTCTGCCTTGCGAACCTGATTCATAAGTTCGGTCGAGGTTTCAGGCTTTTTGGCAATGAACTGTAGTATTTTGGACTCAGTAGGATGGTTCGTATCGATCCAGCCACGAGCTCGTAGCGCCGCAAAAGTTTCCTTCGGATCTGTAGTTAGAAAGTCCGTTAGTTTGACACCTTGCAGATGACATTCCGCGCAACTGCTGCCAGCTGAGGACTGCAATAAGGGTATGACTCGACGCTGATAAATCTCGGCTGGCGATTCAGCATAGAGAGAGGCATTTGCCAAGAGAGCGATGCTCCCAAGGATTAACGAATGAATGGTTCGCATATGTTTTGGGCCAACGGATAGTGACTGTGTTAAAGCGGTGGGCGACCAATCATGATTCAATTGAATACGGCAAAACGCATCTTACGGCACGGCTCGATACGGCGCACTTTACGAAGTGATGAAAACCTGCTTGTGGAGAGCGGATTGATCACCGCGCAAGTGCGCCGTATCGAGTCGTAGCCGTAAGATCTGCCGTAGCAACGATTGCTGATCGAAATAGCAGTACTGTTTTCCCACTATTCACCGACAAAAAATGCTAAGTAAAGGCGGCGACAAGAAGATGCGAAGTAAGCATAGAGTGTGCTGCGAGATGTCTGAGGTCAGAATCTCATAGCCACATTTTTGCAAACCGCAGACGCCAAGATGTTAGAGTCGTGGAGGAGGCGTGTCGGGTTGAGAGAAGATGATCGCAGGGTTCGGTGCCGCCACAACAGACAACAGCCCGAAGTATTCCGTCGAAAGCCACGCAGCGTATGTAGTTGTCAAAATCGTCCAGGGTAACATCGTAAAAGGTGTACTCTGGCCCTGGCACTTCAACGCCAAAATTGTCAACGTATATCGAATACTCTTTGGAGTTTTTGCACTCTTGGTCGTTGTTGAGACCTCGCTGCAACAGTTCTTTGATTCAGCCACTTTTCCTTCATGATTTTCAATCGTCCGGCTGGGTGGACAACAACTACTTTGCTTCTTTACCGCCACCGGCCGATTGGTTGATTCATTAGCTGGCTTGGTTGCATAAGTGGGCGGAGTTACACCATTCTTTTCAGCCCATTCGAATCGCTGCTTCGGAGACATACAACAACAGTGAGTCCAGCACTGATGAGCGGACTTGCAACCGCAAGAAGATTTTTGACAGGGAAATGCCTGCGACGAATCAACGTGGTCACTGTGAGGAACGGCGATAGGCAATGGAAAAGAGGCAGCGCAAAAACTTATCAAAGCCATAAGGCTTATCGCCTTCGCTTTGAAGTTGCGCATGCACGCGCCAACCCGATTCTTGAGGGTCAAACCTTTCAAGGAACTAGCCGTTTCTTTGTCGAGCCTAGAATTAACAGACTACCAAGGCCCGCTCTCCACGTGGACATTCTATCATTCTCGGACAGGCGAGCAACCCTCAATGGTACGCAAACATCGCTGTGAACAGACGGAACGTACGCATTCACCGCCAAATGAGACAAGAGGACTTGTGTGTCCTGTTTTGGGCTGGGAATATTTCAAGGGAAGCGCAAGTAGCATTAGAGGCGATTTGAGTCGGTTTCAGGGTTGAACCATCCGGTGTACTTCAAATGGAAGTGACTGAGTCGTCCAAAGTAAACCTGAAGGGAGTCGGATTCTAGTTTCACGTTTGTATTAATTTTAAGCCTTCGGCTTCAAATGCGCCACCGTTCCATCTATATGTGCTAGTCCCCATTTCGCCACCGATTCCAAAACCGTTTTCAGCGACGTTCCCATACGCGTAAGACGATAGGCTTCACGGTCTGTTTCAATTTCGGGTGTCCACTTTTCCGCGATTCTAGCCTGGACCAGTTTTTCAAGTCGATCTGCCAAGATATTGGTGGCAATTTTCTCTGGCGAACGGAGGAAATCGTTGTAGTAACATTTGCCACATAACATGTCGCGAATGATGAGCAGAGTCCATTTGTCGCCAATCAAATCCAAAGTACAGGCGACCGGGCACGGAGAGCGTTTGTGTTTTGGTTTCTTCATTCAGACAACCTCCCGCTAAGTGTGTAGCACTCTTTATTTGTCTCCATTGACTCTAACGGCTTCACTTGTAAACTGCAAGTGCATCGCTTGCAAAGTGCAAGTGGTGTTTTCAAATTAAAACAGTCCAAAGAGATTGCCATGGCAGCCTTCGATGATCACCCCAATGTTGTTGCCGCACGAAATCGAACAGCGGTCGATCAGGTAGTTCGCATCGAAAGCCATCTACTCCGACAGTTGTGTCTTGAAGCTGGCGCGGATGATGTGGGTTTTGTTCGGCTTGAACGCTCGGAGTTAGACGAAGAGCGTGCAGGGATTCTGCGAGTATTCCCTGCCACCAAGACGCTCATTTGCATCGTGCAACGCATGAACCCAGATTCGGTTCGTAGCCCCGCACGGAATATTGCGAATCATGAATTCCATGAAACGGGCGATGAGCTTAATGAAACGGCTAGGCACATCGTCGACAGACTTAGGGAAATTGGCGTACGCGCCGTAAATCCCCCAATGGCTTTTCCCATGGAAATGGATACGTTCCCAGACAGAATGTGGACCGTGTCCCTAAAGCCCTTAGCGGTAGCGGCCGGTCTTGGCCAAATGGGGATTCATCGCAATGTCATACATCCCAAGTTCGGTAGCTTCATTGTCTTGGGAGTAGTGTTGTGCGCTGCAGAAATCAGTGAAGAAGGGTCGCCCATCGACTATAACCCCTGTGTAAGTTGCAAGCTCTGTGTTGCCGCTTGTCCCGTGGGAGCGATTTCCCCCGCCGGAGATTTCAATTTCTCTTCATGTTACTCGCACAACTATCGCGAGTTCATGAGCGGCTTCACCGATTGGGTCGAGAATATTGCCGATAGCGATAGCGGTAAACAATATCGTCACAAGGTTACGGATTCTGAAAGCGTATCGATGTGGCAGTCACTTGCATATGGTCCAAATTACAAGGCTGCCTATTGCTTGAGTGTTTGTCCGGCTGGCGAAGATGTGTTGTCTCCATTCTTGCAGAATAGAGGCGAATTTGTGTCGACGGTAGTGAAGCCGCTTCAGCAGAAAGAAGAGACACTCTATGTTCAACCCAACTCCGATGCCGAGGATTACGCACAAAAGAGATTTCCTCACAAGAAGACGAAACGCATTGGGGCTGTTTTGCGGCCCAGTTCGATCCGAGGATTTATCAAGCTGATGAAACATGGTTTCCAGCCAGGAAAATCAATCGGTCTCTCGGCTCGATATCACTTTCGCTTTACTGGTGCAGAGCCCGCCGAATGTACAGTTACGATTCGCGACCGGAAAATAACGGTGCTGGATCGAATCGACGGCGATTGTGACTTGCATATCACGGCGAGTTCAAATGCCTGGTTGAGGCTATTGCGCAAAGAGGCAATAGCACCTTGGCTCATTGCGACCTTTCAAATCCGTTTGTGGGGAAACCCGAAGCTTTTGCTCGCGTTTGGACGCTGTTTTCCTTAAAAGCATGAATGCCACTCTCTTTTTCGTCAGTCACGCTCTAAATCACGGTAGAATGTGACTGCATGGTTTTACTTGACCAGCCTCCTATTGGTAGTCGGGGGACTCCTCGGAGGTCATTGGTAGCGAGCACACTCCGCTTCGAGAGCAAATGGCTCGCAAAACGGCATATTGACGTCGACCGCGATGTCGGTAGTGCATTTGAAGTGGCAAAAAAATGGTGGGCAGAAAAATAGAGCCATGAGCCCCCAAGTGTTCCATTTTTTTGCCCTCCAACTTTCTGCCCCTCTAACTCTAATCTCAAGTTGCGTTTCTTTTAATGAAGCGATTAAGCGATAAGAGTCCAGATCGTTGAAGTTTGTTGAAGTGGTGAGCGATTCGTATCGGCGAGGCTTTCGCGATTTTCGTGACTTTCGCGGTTCATATAGTACGGGCTGACTGTTGGCGTGAAGCGCAATACGTTGGTCATACTCGAAATATGTGGCTTTACGCTTTAAGATCTATCAGATAAGCAGTGACGTCTGCTGCGCTGAGCGGTACCAGACACAAAAGCCGGAACTGTGGCATGCATCAAAGTCGCCGTTGGTGCTTTAACAGAATGACAGCATCACTCGGCGACTTGATGTTGCCAAGCGTGAGTACGACACAGTTGCTGAATGTCGAGGATTCTCTTCAACGGACTCAGATTGCCAATTATTGCGTGTGGATTTTCGGGCTATCCAGTAGTTTGTTAATTCCGCTTGCTATTGGGCTAAGTGTTATAGGCATACTGAAACGATTGCTTTCCACCAAGCAGAATGCAATTTCGGAGGAGAAGGACGCCAATCATTCGTCAGTAAGTCCGTAGGATGAGTATGGCTTTTTAAGGCAGGATAAAAGGACCGATCTGAGCCCATATCAAGATCCCGATAATCGGGCCAATGATGGCCGCTGGGAGTTTGAGCCAGCGATCCGGTGTTAGCTTGGGGACGACAACGATCCATGCGATCAGAACCAATAGAACACTTGGCCATGCGATCCAATCTACGGTTAGATCCAACGCTCGAGCGATGTTGATCTCATCGAAGAATGGACGGGCATCGGGATAATTGGGCCGCACGGCAAGTATGTAGTAGATTCCGGTGACGGATCTCACTCCGGCCATCAACGCTAGTCCGCACAGAAACGCCGCGATGAAATCGTTCGGTTTGGCGAAAAATAGAATTGCAACACTGCCAAGGATCAAGAGAGCTGTCACCGCAGGTCCAGCCGCTGCCACATAGCCCGCATGGTGAAGTGGATAGATAGCTGCGGCGGACTCTCTGTCCCCACTAGCCAGCGTCTGCCAAAATGGCTGGCTGTTCTGGTAACTGGCGGATGCGAAACTCATTCGTGTTTCTGGAAATCCACAGGCAACAGCTACCGCAAAGTGCCCAAGTTCATGCAAAACAATTCCGATAGGTCCAGACAAAACAGCTGCTAGAAGCCAGATGGCGAACAAGCTCAGGCGTTTCTCGGACATAGCTTCGATGAACCCAATTTCGCGATGAACTAGGAAGTGATATGGCTTGCTCATGCAGATTCTAGTCGAGCTCGAATGCAATTTCGAGCATTACTTCCACGGATTTCCAGGTACTGGGGAACCGTTCGCTTTCACCATCGGACTAGGAACTTCATGATGATGTGTGGATCTTTAGCGCTTTGATTCGTGAAACTAGCGTTGTCGGTTTCATGCCTAACATTTTTGCTGCACCATCGTCGCCGTAGATTTTTCCTTGCGAGCGTTTTAGCGCTGCAGCGATATTGCGGGCTTCGAAGTCGCGAAGTTCAGCATCGGTGAGAATGTGTTCCGCCTCAGAGTGGGTTGGAATCGCTTCCGACGGCGGAGTACTGGCACGCAGATGGTCGAACTTTAGCTTACCTCGCTCTGACACGATGCATGCTCGTTCAAGTTCATGTTGCAATTCGCGAACATTGCCGGGCCAATCATAACGCTGAAGATCTTGAAGATTGGCGAGCGTTAACTTGATCTTCGCTTGTCCAACTTGCCGCGCGAAGCGTTTGAGAAAATGCTCAGCCAATAGCGGCACATCTTCGAGACGTTTTCGCAGTGGCGGCAGCTCTAATGGAAAGACACTCAGTCGGTAGTAAAGGTCTTGTCGAAATCGCCCTGCTTCTGCTTCGGCTCGCAAGTTTCGGTTGGTGGCCGCGATGATACGAACATTTACTTTGCGAGTTCGTTCTTCTCCTATCCGCTCCAGCTCACCTTCCTGAAGTACACGCAACAATTTCGCTTGCATGTCGAGAGGCACTTCGCCAATCTCGTCCAGGAACAAGGTTCCACCATCTGCTAATTCAAAGCGACCGACGCGATCTCGTACTGCTCCTGTGAATGAGCCTTTTGTATGGCCGAAGAACTCGCTCTCATAAAGTTCGCGCGGAATGGCGGCGCAGTTGACTTTGATAAGCGGCCGAGCGGCGCGTCGACTGCAGCGATGGATTTCTCGCGCGACAACTTCCTTGCCTGTACCGCTTTCCCCTAAGATTAGAACCGTACTGTCGGTGTTGGCGACTAATTCGATTTGCCGGGTAACGGTGTTCATGGCGAGACTTGCGCCGATCAGGTCACCAAAGGAAGTGTTGACCTCGACTTCTTCCCGCAAATACTCGTTCTCGATTTCAAGACGGCTTTTGAGGGTTGCGATCTCATCCAGCATGCGGGCGTTCGAGATGGCTGCCGCTAAATGATCCGCGATCATACGGAACCATTCAAAGCAGGTCGGACCTGGATTGGCTCTAGCGAACAAACCCAGGACACCTAGAACCTCTCCGCGATGAACCAACGGATGGCCAGCGAAGGATCGGATACGCTCCTTTTTGATCCACTTTGGCTCGGCGATCCACTCTTGATCGGTTTCGACATCCGAAACCTCTAGAGCTTGACCAGTAGAAGCGATTCGTCCGACTTTCCGCACTCCCAACGGAAAGCGTTTGAATTGCCCATCAAGTTTTGACCAGTCGGCAGACTTGTCCGCTATAGATGAGCCGCTACTTGCAACCAGATGCAAACAGTAACTTCGATTCGGGCATTCGGACGCGAACCGGCAGTGCACGCAATCGGTGGGTGGTGTAGGGAGTTTCAACCAAATTCGCGCCAGGGCAACGTTCGGATTGGCCGCTAGCCGCTGAACCGCCAAGGGAAGAAGTTCGCCAAGCAAATGGTGGCCCGCTAATTCCAACAGCATCGCTTTGGGATCCTGCAGCAGGCCTTCTGTTTTCGGGTGGGTTTGACTTTTCATCGCTGTAGGGTAACGAAAAGTCGTTGTCGTTGCAACGAAAAATCGTGGATCAGCGAAAAGTCGTTGTTGTGGGAGTTGGGGTGGTTTTTCGTAAGTGTCTTCGTAGTAACAGGTTATGGCTTTTGTTCGGGATTGGCACGGGATTTGAATAGTACCTAGTCAGATGAGTCAGACATCCTGGCTCACAAAAACAATTCCGTAAAAAGGGACATCACCATGACTCGAATCCAACCAATTGCACCTGAACAAGCTACAGGCAAAGCCAAGGAACTACTGACGGCCGTAAATGGAAAGTTGGGGATGGTTCCCAACATGATGCGAACCATGGCCACCGCACCCTCGGTGTTAGATGGGTATCTGGCATTCAGCGGCTCTTTGGCTAAAGGAACTCTCACGGCCAAGTTGCGCGAGCAAATTGCACTAACGGTCGCCGAGCGCAATCGTTGTGAATATTGTCTCGCAGCTCACTCTACGATCGGCAAGATGGTAGGGCTCACCGAAGAACAGATTCTCGATAGTCGTCACGCCAAAGCCATCGATTCCCGCAGCGATGCGTTACTACGGTTTGCCGGACGCCTTGTCGACCAACGAGGAAAAGTAAACGACAGCGATTTGAATGAACTCCGAGACTTGGGTGTCGAGGATGGTGTGATTGCCGAGGTCGTCGCTAACGTGGCCCTCAACATCTTCACGAATTACTTCAACCATGTCGCTGAGCCCGATATCGACTTTCCCAAAGTAGCATTCCTGGCGGCTGCCACTGATTCGTGCTGCAGCACCGGAGCTTGTTCAGCAACGCACTAATCGCATCGTAACTCTATCCCTGGGCTCTTTGTATTAGGTGATCGTTATGAACATATCTCCCCTGCTCTCCCCTCCTTTCAATTTGGAAAAGGCTATTGCAAAGGTTCGCGCTGCGGAAAATGTTTGGAACTCTCGTGATCCAGAACGAGTCGCGCTTTCTTATAGCGAAGATTCGATGTGGAGAAATCGAGATCGTTTCATTCGAGGGCGAGCTGAAATCGTGCAATTCCTGGAAGAGAAATGGAATCGCGAGCATAGCTATCGATTGATCAAAGAGCTCTGGGCTTATAGCGAGCATCGCATCGCAGTTCGTTTTCAGTATGAATGGCATGACTGCGCTTCTCAGTGGTTCCGAAGTTACGGTAACGAACTTTGGGAGTTTGACAATCAAGGTTTGATGCTTAGACGTGAAGCGAGCATCAACGATGTCGCAATTCAAGCACACCATCGCCGCTTTCTTTGGCCTGCCCCTGGCAATCGTCCAGAATCGCATGCTGGTTTAAGCGGTGTTGACTAGAACAAGTTCCTTCATCAAGTGATGCGGGAATCCCTTAAAACAAACACAACGTAAAGGTACTCAGAAAATGACTCGATACTTGAAAAAGACAGCTGGCTTCATGCTGGCACTGGGGCTGATCCACACAGGCTTCATTTCCCAGAACGCTGCAGCTCAAGGAAGCGTGCCTGCTGTGGTAAAAGCTGACGTGGTGGTTCAGCATAAGACGGTTTCAGTGGATGGTCTCAAGATCTTTTATCGTGAGGCAGGGCCAGCGACGGCTCCCACGATCGTCTTGTTGCACGGTTTTCCCACCAGTTCGCAGATGTTTCGCAACCTAATTCCGAAACTGGCGGAAAAGTACCATGTCATTGCGCCTGACTATCCTGGGTTCGGTGAAAGTTCCATGCCAAACAAGTCCGAGTTCGAATATAGTTTCGATAACCTCGCAGCTGTAATGGATCATTTTCTTGAGCAAGTCAAAGTACAGAGGTACTTCCTGTATGTTCAAGATTACGGTGCACCAGTCGGTTATCGAATTGCAACAGCCCATCCCGAACGAGTGCGAGGATTTATCGTTCAAAATGGCAATGCCTATGACGAAGGGTTGGATAACGAATTCTGGATGCCCATCAAGGAATACTGGAAGAATCCAAAGGACCCTGCAAAGCGAGAGGCCTTGAGAGGGCTGCTTAGCTACGACGCAACCAAATGGCAATACACTCATGGAGTCCCAAATGTTGAGCGTATCAGTCCAGATGGTCCAGCTCACGATCAGTTTTTATTGGATCGTGAAGGCAACAAGGAGATTCAGCTCGACTTGTTTCTAAGTTATGGAAGTAACCCACCGCTGTACCCGCAGTGGCAAGTCTACTTTCGCAAGCATCAACCACCGATGCTGATTGTGTGGGGGAAAAACGATCAGATCTTTCCGGCAGCGGGGGCGGAGCCTTATCGTCGTGATCTGACGAATGTGGATTATCATTTGCTCGATGCGGGACATTTCGCTTTGGAATCCAATGGCGATGAGATTGCCAAGCTGATCGTCGCGTTTCTAAGCAAGACTGCTTCGAAGTAATAAGATTGAAGACGCCCGCGCTCGTTCAGTCGCTGGGATTGAACGAGTGCGGTACATGTAACAACGAGATATGAAGCTTAGGTTAAGTTGGCGAGCGTTCTAGCACAGAGCGAGATGGAGTTAAGGGCTTTTGAATTGTTAAAAAATCGCGAAATTGTGAATGGCAAATAGACACTCGCCTGTGCTTTTCTTAACATTTAGACTTCATATTTCTTCTCCCCCGCCGCCGCACCTGCTCGGGATGAGCATTCCTCGGCAGAATGTAATTGTAAGGTGCAAATTTTGAGGAGTTTTGAATGTCAGTTAGGATTAAACCGTTACGTGGCTTTACGCTGGTAGAGTTGCTGGTTGTCATCGCCATCATCGGCATTCTCGTTGGGCTATTGTTGCCTGCGGTTCAAGCAGCGCGCGAAGCGGCTCGACGTATGCAATGCTCGAATAATCTGAAGCAAATCGGCTTGGCTTTGCACAACTATGAGTCAAGCTTCAAAGCGATGCCAGCTGGCTGCAATGGAATTCCAAACGCGGCGGGTACGAACTTCAATGGGCATGGCTGGACATGGCATGCGAGTATCTTGCCGCAACTCGAACAGAATAATCTGTTCAACGCCGTTCAAGGTCCGGATGGTATGGGGAATGAGCTTGGGGGGACAACCTCTGGCAAGCCTTTGGTCGTAAAAGCTACGATCGTACCGCTTTTCTGGTGTCCTTCGCAGCCAGATGTGACCCCTGCTTCTCAGAAAAATGGATTCCAACCCTCGAATTACAACGGGAATATGGGAACGCGGATCGGTAATGGCAACGACGACTGCATTTGCACGGGCGTATCAAACCTGCAGCAGATGATGTCAGACCCTTGGGGCTGTATGAATGGTGACGGCATCTTTTATGTCCGCAGCAAGACTCGTTTTGCAGACGTGATCGATGGCTTAGCCAACACGATCTTTGTCAGCGAAGTTCCTGATTCTGGTGGAGATGCTATTGGGCAATTCAGTGCAGGTGCAGACCGCAAAGCGATGTTCTCCGGCGGTGCAGACTCCAATCCTCCTACCGAAATGTCCGAGTTCTTGATTGCGGCCGAAACTAACGACCCGATCAACGGTGGAGCCGAAGAAGCTGCCGGCAGCTGGCATCCAGGGGGAGCCATGTTCTTGATGGGAGACGGAAGTGTGCAATTTCTCTCCGAGAATATCGATATGAGAACATATCGCGGCTTGTCGACACGAAATGGCGGCGAAACGGTTACCCTCGAACAATAAACGATTGATGGTGATTAAGGATGATTCAGAACGTGAAATCAAGAAGAAGTTTTTCAGCCTTGTTGGCGCTAAGTCTGTTTTGTTTGTGCCAATTGGGATGCGGTTCTAAGGGGGATCAACCCGAACTTGGTACAGTCCACGGGACCGTTACTTTAGACGGTCAGCCCTTGGTGGGCGTGGCAGTAGTCTTTCAGCCCGACAACGGTCGCCCATCGCGCGGCACGACGGATGCGGAAGGCAAATACGAACTGATTTATATCAGGCAGACCAAGGGAGCCAAGGTAGGTCCGCATCGTGTGGAGATTGCCCCTAGTGAAGAAGGTGGAGTCGAAGAAATAGAAGGCGATGTCGATGAAAACGCTGCAGGTTCTAAGCCAGCCGCTAAGTCGAAAGTACCATCCCGCTATAATTCAAAGAGTGAACTAAATGTCGACGTGAAGTCGGGGGCCAATAAGATCGATTTCGACTTGAAATCGAATTAAGCTTCGTAGAGTCTTAGCGACACTCGACAATTGATCGTATGCAAACGGCGAACAAAAAGTTGTCTTTTTGTTCGCCGTTTTTCGTTCCGTGTTCGAACCGCGAAAGGTACTAAAACCACGAAAGTTGGACTGGCTGTTGGTTGATGCAGATTTGCTGTCAGACGAACATAGGCTCTCAAGGAGACAGCTAGGTTTCTGCTGCTGAATTGCTTTTCATTACTTGATCTTTTTGAGTTCCATCGGCACCCAAAATTCGCCCTTCTCCAAAACCGATTGCACAAAGGTACGGAACTCAGCAGTTTCCGCAGTAATCACCACATCAGGTTTCGTCGGTGGTTGCTTTTGCGCATTCAACTCATGCTTGAGTGATTCCGGATGACTTTTCAAATGCTTTGTGATACGGTCATGGTTGAGATAGCGAACTCTCAAAAGATTCTCTTCCTGCTGGTCGATCACAAACGTCAAGCAAGCTACCTTTAAAGGCAACTTTTCCTCAGGTTTACCTTCAAATTTCAGCGTGATAAATCTCTTCTGTTCCAATTCACATAAGAAGCCTTCCGCCGTTCCGGTTTCTTGGCTTTCATTCTGATCAAAGAAACGAACTCGACAGGAATCGCTGGTTGGCGACAGACGCGAAACATCTAGCCTGCCAATGCCTGGGATGTCTTCAGTTTTCCAGGAGCCAAGTAACTTCTCATCGAACTGCAAATCGTCTTTCGTGAAGATCGAATGGGTCGAGTAAGTACAGCCGATTAACAAGAAAAGCAACGTTAACGCAAAAATTGCAACCATGGACCTTGCCATCGAAAGCCTCGTTGCGCTTTGATCGGTTTGTCGAGTCGCCGCCAATCCGTAAAGCATAACAGCATCTCCTAGACGTTTATTGGGCACTTCGGAAAGTAAGATCTTAGGCTTTCGCTAATAAGATGTCATGCATTTTGTGCGATTCCGCGCAAACTAGGAGCGAAGCTAGACGCTCGATTATTGGTTCAATCGATTCAGCGCGTTCAATTGGTTTTTGCTTGTGGAGCCCGCGGTAATTGTCGTTACAGTAAAATAGGTGAGGGCGATGGTGAGGCATAGGACAAAAGTCATTACCCAAACTAAGGCAGGTATCTTGTATCTTCTCGATTCCATCGGTTCGTTCATAAAATTGGCCTGTGTCTCATGTGCTAAGATCGCGAGAGAATGTCAAGATAGGGCGACAGCTTTTGAATTGCAATCGCGGCATTCCAGCCTTGTTTCGCTCGGATTCCGCCTACAGGCACGCAGCCGATTGGCACACGGAACTTTTTGTCATGAGCAGATGAACTCCTTAGGATTGATTGGTGCGGATTATTGCTCTGGCGTTTTGGGAGGAGAAATAACCGCTTCATGATTCTTTATGGGAAATCCAGAAATTGTCGGCCAGTATTATGCGCGCTTTTTTGCCTGCTTGTTCCACAAAATGGAGCCCCACTAAGCACTACGGATGTATTAATGACTAACAAGCACCTTTTGGCCAAATAATCAGGGGAAGGATAAAGTGATAGTTTTGTTGGGTGTCGTTAGCTGGAGCATTCGCCGATTTACGTTTCGCTTCCCGTATGGCCCCCAATTCAATCGCTAGTCGCAACTCTGGATCGGTGAGGGTGGCAGCCCACTGCAAGGTCTTCGCGAGGCCAGATTCGCGATAGGATGCTACGCCTAAATCAGAGTAGCTGGTTTTCCAAGCTGTGTTTCTTGAGGCCAGTCGTTGGCACTCGGCTGCAGCGGCTGGCCAGTCTGATTCGCCAACCAAACGATAAAACTCACGATGCTCTTCATATTGCGTTGCCTTAAAGAGAGGAGGCTCCACGCGCCAGGGCAATTCACGAGTCACGTCGCGATAAATGTACGTGTAAGTTAAAAACTGGTGACCATTCCACTCCGTCAATTGTTTTTGAATGTTCTGCGGCAGCTGGTCGGCGGTGATTTTGCCCTCTAGTGCAACTGCCGATGCAAGGACTAGCGTGTTGTAAATTTCCTTTTTGGAATTCGAGTCTGAGTCCTTACCGAATAGCTCCGTCCAATGTTCGATACTCATGTTCCAAAAACGCGAACCAACTGCAGGTTCATTTGCCTTGTAGAATGTTAGAGACGTCTCAAGCAAGGCTTCGATTTGAGCTCTGAGCTCGTCCTGGGGCAGTTCCGAAGTCAGAACGATTTTCGGTCCATTCTTACTCCAATACTCAAGCAAGATCTTACGCAGCTTTGCAGCAATTTCGGGCTGCTGGCTGCGCAGTTGGTTCGCTGCTGTCGCGATGAGGCGAACGCGTTCCATGGGCTGATTTGGGGAGCCAATTAGATAAGCAACTGCAATTTCCCATTGCCCTTCCTTCAGTTTGTGGTCGAACCAAGGTGTCGCAATGGTGGAGTTCAGGGCAGGCAGCTCCTCGCTCAACCAGCCAACGTTCATTTGAGGAAGCAGTTCAGCGAGTTTGGTACCGAGCAAGTCGTGCGGCTTGGCTTGAACGGGCCGTAACTGATAAAAAGAGACACTAACAGGAAAAGACTTGTATGACTGCGAATCGTTGTTGGTAGCAGCAACATTAAATGTGAACCACGATTCTAACGCAATCCACTCGTTACCAAACGCGAAATTGTTTTTGGTATGAGCTGGGAAGAACGAAAACCTCTCGAAACGTGGCGAATTTCCGAGTACTTGCTGGGCTTTATTCAAGATCCGCTCCCGGGCAACGACAGCCTTCTTAAGATCTTCCTCTTGATGAAGTTGGTTCTGGCGAGCTGCTGCTAATTCGTCTTCCTGCACCAGACGCAGCGATGTCATTTCGTTCATCCATTCGGTAATGGCAATTTGGGCCAGGGTCATCTGCTCCTGAGAAGCCGCTGATTCAGCCAGCTCTGGACGCTGTTCGTACCGTGCGGCAGATTCGCTGCGTGATTTCTTAAAGAGCTCGATATAGTGACGCAATTGGCTTTGAAGCAATTGAACTGCTTCTGGTTCGTTTCTCTGCGCTGCAGCATAGGCAAGAGACGAGATGTATCGCATTGGTATGGAGGTATCTTTACTTTTCTCGCTGCATCGTGCGACGATATCGACGACGTCATTCCACCGCCTCGACGCTATGAGACGCCTAACAAGCTCTTGACGAATCGAGAGCTCTGAGTCGGGTAGCATTTTTTCCATCTCTAACGCAGTATTCAGATCCAGGCTGGCCCAGGCTTCGAGCAGATAAGCTTGATGTACAGGGTTCATTTTCGCCAAGGTCTGCGCTGTGTCGGCAAAATTGGCACGCAGTTCAGCCAAACGATTACGGATTAACTCTTGATCTTGCGCGGTGGTTGAGTCACCGGCGTCAGGCTCTTGAGTAATTTGCGGCACGGTTGTGGCCATGGGATCTGTAGGGAGCGTTGTATTAGCAGCCGAAAAGCCACTGAAAAGCCAGGCCATCAGAGTCATGACGAGTGTAACGGCGAAGGCGAACTTCTTGGTAACGGTGAGGTTGCGTTGGCTCGTAGGAGCAAGGATAGAAGTAATTCTTCCCTGTAATTCCGAAGTGTCGGCGAGGACACTGGTCGCACCACAGGGTGTCGACGTTTTTCGAAAGGCGTTCTCAAGTGTTAGTTCGGCGACACGCAAAAGTGTCTCGCCATAGGCCACAGGATTTCTATGTTTCAAAACGTAATTGTCGCAGAGATGTTCGCGGCAGATCGCAAGTTGCCGGCAGAGGCCTCGGACCGCAGGGTTGAACCAATGTATGGCCATCACGAACTGCTCCAAATAGCGCACCCAATGATCTCGTCGGGCTTGGTGGGCCAACTCATGATCCAGAACATCTTGAAGTTGTTCTTCGGTGAGCTCCGCCAGCAGCATGGGATTGAGCAGCACATAGGGACTGATCAGGCCGCCAGAGACCGCATTGTGAACACGAGGAGTTACGTGAACCGTCGGAAGTTGGCGGAAACCGTATTTGGTAGTAAGAAAACGATTGATGGGCTCAGGCATTTGCCAGGGAGAAGCTAACTGCACGACCCGATGCCAAAAACGATGTGCCAGAAATCCACGCGTAAGTTGAAGAGAGAAGCCGACAAGCCACAGCAGACAGAGAGTAGAGGCGATATTGGAAGACCAAGTTGGTTGCGTATTATGCGGAGCAGAGGCTAAGTTGCTGGATGGGTTTGAGACGGGAAGTGATGTAGATGTTTCGTCAACTACGCTTCGCAAATGTTGAGCTTTCGTTAGTTTGCTTTTGGCAAACGCATCGATTGTACGATCAGGAAATGGTCCGTGATCAAGTTGGTTGAGACCTTGAGCAGCCAGCTGTGTGTTTGACTCGCCTGAATTGATTTCGTTTCGTGCCGTTTCTGTGGAATCGGATAGGTCTGATGGACTTACGGCCTGAGTTGCGAATGGACGTTCACTTGTTATAGATGTTATCCTGTAGGACGTTAGCCTAGTAAGGTTTGGGACGGGCGGTGCTAGAAAAGTTGGTGTCATGCACACAAAAACGGGCATTGCCAAGATAAGCCACATGGACCCCAGCAAGACACAGTGCCGATGAGCCATACTTCGCAGAAGGCAGCGGCTGACGATTAATGCTGATATCGCCGAGAGAGTTACCAAGGCAACTACCACCGCTGCAGTTTGTTGGTTATTCGAGTCCGACAGCAGCATGACAATCGAAAATTGCATTCCCATTCTCCTAGATTCAGTCGAATAGTGTTACATCGAAGCTTGTATCGCATACGGTCGCTATTGAAAGAGGCTCGTAGGGATGTGGATTGAGTTCAAGTATTGAAGCCGCAGCTATTTCTTGTCCTGTCGCTGCGGCTTTGATTTGGCTTCATCTAACATGGCGCGAATTTTCTTTAGCTCCGTGGTTGAAAGTCCGCGATAGTTCAAAAGTGCGGACACCAGTGATTCAGCTGAACCTTCGCAGAAATCATCTACGAACTCCGCGATCTTGCGGCCAATCGATTCCTGTCGAGGGATCGCAGCAGAATAGAGAAATGTTCGACCGATGGGGCGGTATTGAATCCAACCTTTACTTTGCATGCGTTCAAGCAAAGTTCGGATCGTATTGCGTGAAACAGGGCGTTCGCGGCCGACGATTTCTCGGATTTCACTGGCCGACAATTCGCCATGTTTCCATATGATTTCCATGATTTCCTGCTGAGCGGCCGACAGATCGGCTTCAGGCAGGTTGTTTTCGTTCGTCATCGTTTTCGTAGTCCTTGCTCGTTCCGTGCTGGCTGTCATCCGATCGCACTTGATCTTTCATTGACGACAGTTAGACGTCTTTATAACGACACGGTGTAGTCATGGCAAGGAAAATCTTGGAAAAATCTCTCTGTCCGACCGTTCGGGCTCCTCGTATCAAGGCTCTGCCTGAGAACGCACTGCCTGATAGGCTCCCGCCTTGTCTCCCTCCGCCGCATAGCGACTTTGCGTAGGATCGGCGTGTCTCTCAAGCCAACCTAGCCTCCGCTGCGCTCCAGCTACGGGTTAAACGAAACGCACCTATCGAGACCGAAGATGTGTAGGATCAATACGGAGAAAACGTTGGCACAAGACCAGCATTTTAGGTTATGTCAAACGTGGCCACGTGCATCCAATCCTGTGACAAGCATCAGAATTCCCGAGATTCATGGAATGTTGAGTCTGTCGAGTGCATGGCCCTAGATAACCATATCAAAAGCTCACTGGCGTCGCGTCAGTTTCCAAATAACTCGACCACCTTTGTCGGTAAATTGAATAGGACGAGCTTCGCCCGGATGTTCATGATTGCAGATTCGCAATTCAGTACTATCGCCTTCAATGATCGCATAGAACACGGGATTGGTTATCGATTCAGGCGGAGTTTCCGCTGTGCCTTTCCAAGGTTTCAATAGCTCGTTTCGATCATTGTCGCTCAAGATCGCTTTCATGTCCAATTGCTGTGGAGGGCCTGCGTCACCCACAATTAAGTCGAAGATCATTGTTTGGTTGTCCTCGGCACTCACAAACTCGACTCTATTTCCAACGACTTTGGCGGTAAAGCGGTCGAGACACTCGCCCCTCTCAGAGTCCAGGTACTTTTGTTCGACATCCCAGTCCCCCTGCAATTTGTCGAGCCAACGATTCGGTGGAACCTGCGAGACGCTGTTTCGTTCTTCTTTGCGATCGCTGCCACCTTCTGTCGCCGGTCGGATCGTTGCCTCCAGAGCTTTGTTGATTTCCGCGATAATTTGTGGCGGAGCCTGCACTTTCAGCCGTTTCCCTTCTACATACTCCAAGATCTTTGCGCCGCGGTCGGCGAAGCTCTCCACAATCGATTTCGCCTGCGGTGGGATGGGTTCGAAAGTGATAGCGATGGGCTTGTCCATGTCGACTTCGCGAGAAATCGGAATGCGAACTAGCGGAACATCCTTCGGCTTATTCCGCGCAGCTTGAAGAAGGGGGGCAATCGCCGAAAGTGGCACCGCGACGGTCATGGGCGTTCCCTCTAATCCTTGTGAGCGAGAAGCCAGGGAACCAGGCGCAAAATCCACACGAGAAGCCAACACTATACCAAGTGGTATATGTTCTTCGGACACCAACAAGCTACCGAACATGGACAATGGGCACGCGATATCGCACAGGATGAAGTTTGCCGTACCTTCGTCGTTTGGATTAAACTCGACGCTCGTGATTTGACCGCGGCGCACAGGCTCATCAGTTGATGCTGGCACAATCAGGGCTTTGGCAGCGACTTGCGGCTTGTAATTGCTGTGGAACGATATCGCAGGAAGTGGTTCGCTCGGAGATATTTTTATTAAGCCCACTCTGTAGGATTCATCGACCGCGATGAGTTCACCCATTGTTTCCTGTTGACTTCCTATAGTCACGAGAAATGTTTTAGCCATTTCGGGCAACATCGGAACGGCGACATATCCCTCGGCATCAATGATAACACCTGTGAATAGGATCGGCTTTTTGTCGGCTTCTTTGCCTGACGCTACAGCTTCTTTGACCAGGACGATGTGTGACTTCAGGGACGTGATGTCCACGGTCTTTATGGACGTGGGCGTAACTTGCATGCCAACCACTTTATTGTTTTCGTCCACAAAGCAGTAGACTTCGATGGCAGGGCTGGTGTTGAGAATTGACTCTCCCCTGAGGCTGCCATACAAGTAGGTTGTGGCTCCCATTTGCGCATACGCTTGAAGTTTTATGTCTGGGTTGATTTTGTGAGTCATTTCCTCGGTAAGTTCACCAGTAGAGATCGAGTCAAATCTATTGTCGGTCATCCACTTCTGAGCGTCAGCCGCATTTTGCGGTAGTTCTGCTGGGATCTTTTTCAGCCACACATTGATCCACGAATTATCTTGCGGTTGGACAGCGGGTACTTGTTCTTTCGCGACCGCAGCTGTGACTTTGGCTGATCGAGTAAAGTGCTGCAGGACGCGCTGGTCATTGGGGAGGGAGGCTAGCGAATCAGGTCGCGCGCCACCTTCTCTGGCGATACAGAGGACAAGTTTGTCGTCGGTAATTTCGTAAATCCCGTGGATGGTGCCCATGGAAAGATGGAAGTCCATGGTCCTATGGTCTTTGTCGGAACCTACGGAGATTCGGCCGCTTTCACCACGTAGTTCTTCGCCATTAGGCTTTGTCTGTAGCCGTACAAATTTGGACGAATCAAACACCAACCGTTCGTTGAATAATTGATCCTCGGGAACTGCGACTCCATCACGCGTCATGGTTTGCAGAACCCACTCCCCTTTCAATTCGGCAAGCGCCTTATGATCCGATTCACTCAATGGTTGAAAGGCAAAAGCCAACATCGCCAATCCGAAGAGAAGCAAGATCCCCCAGACGAACTTGGAATAGACCATGTTAGAACCTCCCATGAAAAAACTAGGAAAACGACCTTGAGCTTTTGGGCCCGTCGTTTGAGAAGCGACTGGACACGGATTTGCAATTGGGTTCTGGACGTAAGCCAAGCCTGCTTGCAGCACATTGGCTACTTCGGCAGCAGATTGGTAACGATCCTCGACCTGCTTCTCCATCAGCTTGGTAATGGTTCCTACAAACCATTCCGGAATGTCCGGATTGAGTTCGCGAAGCGGACGTGGGGCTTTGTCGGATATCAAGCGTAATACGGCGTAACTTGATTCAGCTCGGAATGGTGCATGTCCTGCGCACATGGCATACAGCACACTACCGAGGCTAAACAAGTCGCTGCGATGGTCCACCGATTCAGCCCGCGCTTGTTCTGGGGACATATACTGCGGAGTTCCAGCTACGATTCCGCTGGCGGTCAATGATGCATCGTCAACGGCGCGCGCTAGGCCAAAGTCCGTCAAGAATGCCCGATCGACACTCCCGTCGAGCAGAATGTTGGAAGGTTTCACATCGCGATGAACTAAGCCTTGAGCGTGAGCCGCTGCCAACCCTCTAGCGGCCTGTAAGCCGATGCGAAGTATTTCTTTGAGCTCCAGCGGACCTCGATCATGAATCCGTTTTTGCAAACTGACTCCGCGTGTGTATTGCATGACAAGATAGGGAATGCCTTGCCATTCATCCACAACATAGATCGGCAGCACACAATCGTCGATGATGGCGGCTGCAGCTTGTCCTTCGCGCCGAAAGCGTGCTCGGGCCGCACCCGAGAGGGCCAGATGCGGGAGCAGGATCTTGATGGCAACATAACGATTTAGTCCAGGATCATGGGCTTTGAATACCGCGCCCATTCCACCGTAACCCAAAAGGCCGATAATCTCGTAGGAGCCGATTCGGCCAAGCATGCTGGGGTTGTCTGTCGGCCCCAACAGAGCGGTTAGTCTTTGAGTTAGGTTATCTTTCGATGGTGCGTTGTCTTCTTCGCACTCGTTACCATCTGAGCTGAGGGCAGCTTGGAGTTCTTGCCACCAAGCTTGATCACCAACCGTCTCTTCTAGCGATGTACGACATAACAGGCAGGTCGATAGGTGGGACTCCACTTCGTCGATGCGTTGTGGAGTCATATCGCCCGAGATGAACTTTTTGAGTTCATCCGGTGGTAGGCATGTGAATGCTGATTGCATTAGAGCTCACTCCAATATGTGGACGCATCTAGTACTTTTTGTTGCAAGCGAGCGGCGACTCGGCACCGGGCTGCGTAAACAGCTCCTATGGTCCGGCTGAAAACTTGAGCAACTTCTGCTGCTGGTCGACCTTCTATTCCCGTGGCTTGGAAGATGGCCCAAGTGACCTCGCTGAATTCGGGCTGGATCTCCTGGGCGGCCCAGCGAATCGCTTCGAGTTTGCACTCCACAAGCAAGGATTGTTTGGCGTCGCTGTTTTCCGGAATCGATGCCAGCACTCGCATGACGCTGGAGGATCCGGTGGCACGATCGGGCCGTGCTCGCGTAATTGCATTCAGGATGGCATTGGTCGTGATTTTCCCGAGCCAGTTTCTAAATCGCGGTTGGTCATCTCCCGGTTCCCACTTATCGATAGCTCTAGCCACCGACAGGAAGACGCCTTGCACGAGGTCTTCTGCATCTTCATGCAGCAACCCTTTTCGCCGGGCCAAGCGATATACCACAGGGCGGTATATGGCCATGAGCTCGCTCCAGGCTATGGCGTTCTGCGGATCCTTTATTCGCAAAATCAGGCTTGTATTGGTTTCTGGCCAGTCGTTCATGGGTGTCCTCTACCTTATTTCACCCATGATCGCAGATTTCCTTACACAGCACGACAAGATTTTCGGGAGCAATTTTAGAATCGCTGCGCGAATGAGTAGAGATTAGTGAGTAGTAAGCAGAGTTTCTCGTTTAACCCGTATGCCGTAGGCTAGGCCCGCGCCGTTTGATTCGTCAGCGGAGAAGCCTTCTTCGTTCGCTTGCGCCGATTGTTGCTTTACAGCCTGTCGCGCACCGCCACGTACATTGGACTTCCTGGGCGTCGAGGTTGGCGGAAGTACGTCTAGCCTTCGGCAACGGGCTAAACAACCCAACTCGATTTTGGGATTTCTAGTTTTGTCGAAATGTGTATTGACCGAGAGATTGGAGTCGCATATTATCTAGTTAACTAGAAATGGGTTGGCTGCGCGGAGGGAATGCAGATGGCGAGACCGAGTTCGGAATATCCAACGGAATTAGAATTGCAAATCCTAAAGGTTCTGTGGGACTCGCAGCCTATGACGGTTCGCGAAGTTCGCGACGCCCTAGAACAAAGTGGTCGTGATCTGGCACATACGACCGTTATCACGATCCTCAGCACGATGGTGGATAAAGGGCAAATTGAAAAGCTGGAGCCATTACAAGGTAAGGCGTTTCGATTCTCGCCGCTTATTGGACGCGAGGATGTTTCCAAAGGGATGCTCGGTGATCTCGTCGAGCGAGTCTTCGACGGTTCTGCCGAAGCGGTGATGTTGAGCTTGTTTGACGTTAAAGAACTGAATGAAGATGAGCTCGATAGTCTACGCAAGTTGATCAACAAAAAAATGAGGGAGTCCAAGTCATGAGTTCCTATACGCTGGATTGGATGGAACTCTCCATTCAATGGTTGGTCACTTGCGGACATTTTCTGTGGCAAGGCTTTGCGGTAGCGTTTGTCTTTCTGGTGATGGAGCGTATTGCAACTCTAATACAATCGGCTAGAGTCAATGCAAGCCGAACAGCTACGTTAGCCGCCTCGAAAGCAGATGAAAGTACAGAGTCATCACCTGCTCAAGCTCGCTACATACTCGCCTGCCTGGCCCTGTTGTCATTGCCAATTTGCATCGTAACAACTTTTGGTTGGGTCCATAACACGCGCGGGTCGATGCTCAAAAGAAACAATCCATCGATAAACAACACGGTGAGCATAAACGATTCACCATCTACCACTGCGTCTCTGTTCGAGGGGCAGCGTCTGGTTGCAGATGTTAAAGATTTTCCGCAAATTCCACTCGCTTCACCAAGAGCTAACGAACCTGTTGCGACAAGTGAGGAACGGGCCAGCAAAGCCGAATCGGAAGTAGAGCCGATTTTTCAAAGCCTAAAGTCCTTCGCACCCATTCTTTCCGCTGCCTACGCAATGATTGTTGGGTTGTTACTTTTACGAACTACAGTGTCGTTGATGGGAAGTCTTCGATTCAGAAATGGCTCCCAACAAGTCACGGATCCTGCACTATTGGAATTGATTAGTACACAGGCGAAACGCTTGAAGCTGAAAATAGTGCCCATCGTTGCGATCTGTGCCCGCGTCTCTGCGCCGGTTGTGGTCGGAATCGTGCGACCCATAATCCTGCTTCCACCCTCGCTATTATCTGGCCTCGATGCAACTCAATTAGCGGCTATTCTCAGCCATGAAATGGCCCATATTCGCCGCTATGATCTCTTTTTTAATCTTGTTCAGCGGTTGGTGGAGTCGTTGCTGTTCTTTCATCCAATCGTCTGGTGGATTAGTCGCCGGGTGTCGATTGAAAGAGAGAATTGTTGTGATGATGTGGCCGCCTTGCAGGTAGGCCGACTTACGTATGCCGAAGCTCTCGTGCAGATGGCGAGTATCTGTCTGGCGAAACATCGGAGCCGTTGCCAAGCCCTTGCCACTCTGGCAGCTGATGGGGGGAATTCATCCGACTTTGGATACCGTATTCGCCGTTTGATCGATGCTCAAGCCACGCCGAAAATCAGAATTACAAAACGCAGTGTGGCATTTAGTATGGTTGCGATAGGCTGCATGTGGGCTTCGTTAGTGGCATTCGCTCAATCACCTCCGACCAAAATCGATGAGCCCGTTGCCAACGTCAGTAAGGATAATCCGCTAGATGACGGCATTCAGTGGTCGACATGGGGAGAGCAGGATGGACTTTTGTCGGGGGCACGGTTGATCCTTCTTGATGGCGGAGTACAACCAGGTCAACCGGTTACGGTTGAATACCGCTTGAAAAATGTCTCGACGGAACCTAAGAAGTTGAACTGCTATGTGCGGAAGAATTGGGACTACATCACGCTTGAATCCAAAAACTTCCTGCGCGATATGGGCATCAATTCTTCAGATGAAACCATTGAGATCAATATCGAGCCTGGCAGAGAATATGTTCTAACGTCGCATACTGCCACGATTGACACTACGGGCTTATTACCTGGGGAATATCATGTCGCACTAGGAACCGCGTTTTATTATCCCGATGCAAAAAATTCGGGGATAAAACATGAGATACCTCATCGCGGAAGTATCACGTTTAAAGTCTTGGGGGAAGCTAACCCGGCTGTAGCTCAATCGCTCGATAAGAGCATTCACTGGGGAGAATCCATATCGGGACTTCGTTTAGGTGCCAAGTTCTACAACGTTACCAACAGTTTTGCCGTCGGCGACATTGTTGAGACCGATCTGTGGATCGCGAATGTTTCCGAGAAGACGATCGAGTGTTCGATTCGGCTTCCGCATCCGAGTGATGGATGGTGGGTGAACGTTGAAAACGACCAAGGTGAGGCCATCCTTCTTGAAAGGGAGCCGTTGATTAGCATCCCGTTCCCGCAAGAGTTCTACAAGCTCACGTTGGCTCCGGGCAAAGTAAAACTACTTACAGGTGATCGTATCGAGGGGCAACCCGACGACTTCTCACGTCGCCGAGCCAAGTTCAAAATCGTCAGCAAGATTGTTGACCGAGGTGTGACAGATTATACGATCAAAGAGCATCTTGTCACGGAAGGGGGCGACTATTCCGCAAAATATCACGTCATTCTAGAACGGCCAGATGTTCCCGGATTACGGATCGAACTTGATACTAGCGACGTCCTCTTCACCGTATCGAAGATGACCGAGAATAACGCTTCTATCGAAACCCAAAAGGGACTCTTAGAAAACCATCGACAAACAGCCGAAAATGATGGCAAGGCTTCCAGGACTGGTTCTTTGCAGGGAAGAATTGTCGTCGCTGGCCCAGTTCCCAAGCTGGCGAAACTACGAGTGCCGACTCCAACGACTCCGAGACTCAGTAAGCGGGCCAGCGAGGAAGCGGTAAAAATGTATGAGGCTTCACTTGTTGAAATCGAAGATGAATCATTGCAGGTTGACGCAGAAAACGGTTTGGCCAATGCATTTGTGTATTTGGCGAATGCTCCTTCCGATTGGCAGCCAAGCACAGCAGAGTTGAAGCCGCTCACAATTGAGATGCAAGACTATCGCTTCGAGCCGCGAGCTGCGATTCTTAGAGTGGGTCAGGAAATGTGGTTGAAGAATGCGGGAGTTGCGGAGGATAATTTTAACTTTCAACCGTTGAATAATGCTGGGCAAAATAGGCTTGTGAAAGAGAAAACAGAATTCACACTTGCTAGTCCTTTCACCCGCATAGAGCGAACGCCCATTCAAGCCAAGTCAGACATGAACTCATGGAAAATGACATACCTGCTTCCGTTGGATCATCCATTTGCTGCGGTTACTGACAAGCAAGGTCGTTTTTCCATCGAAGGATTACCGTCCGGCACACAAACGTTCTATATCTGGCATGAGCGGACCGGTTGGCTAGAGAAATCACTTACCATCAACATTGAGCCAGGGCAAACAACCGAAGTCAATCGAGCCTACGGGATTGATCGATTTAAGTTGACAGGGAATCAAAGTGTCTCGAACTCGCCCCCGAGTGATATCCTGTGGGGCGAAGCGGTGGGGGGAGTGCGCTTGGGCATTCGGCAAGCGGAGTGGGCACGTAAGCGAACGATCTTGCGACATGGCGAACATCTTGATTATGAAGTCTGGATAAAGAATGAAACAGATGAAGTGCTGGAGTTTGAGCGTGACCCGCGTGAGCATCAGAGCCCTGGTTTGGGCGATGATCGCTCGATCAACCTCATTGGCAGTGGGATTTGGTCGAGCTTTGGCATTCCGCCTGAAGAATTAGAGAAAAGCAAGCTCATTTTGCGGCCCGGAGAGGCAGCTAGACGTTTTCTAACTCAGAGTCATTCGACCTCGATTCGTCCTCCCGGGTCGCCTAGAGGTCGCTTTGGCTCTGAATCGTTGCTTCTCGAGCCAGGCAAATACAAAGTCTTCGCGCAGTTCGGCGATCTGAGATCTGGTGTCGAGGAAGTTGAGGTCATTCCTGCCGCGCGCTTACAGATTCGCAAATCGAGTCGTCCGACCGAAAAAAGTCGAGAGTACGCAACTCAGGATCCAAGTGACGCGATTCTCGAGTGGCAGACCGGTAGCGGAGAAAAAGAGGAGGCGTTAATCAACTGGGATCATGGAGTCTTCATCGATGAACGCGATTTGGTTGCTGTGGAAATTGTGTCTGTGGATGGGCAAGCCGACGAGTATACCCTCTCGCTTGAACTCCGGCCCGATTCAGCGCAGTGGCTGTCACGCACCATCGCATCCTATTCGTTATGGGATGATCCCGACATGGTGGTCATTTTGCTCGATGATAAGCCGCTTGGTACCGTTCGCATTCCGGCGTCGATTGCAGATAACAAATTGCTTATCCCAACGAGATTTACGCGAGAGCAGGCAGAAGCAATGCAAAAAGAAATTCAAGCCGCAATGGCTTTGGCTCAAGCTCAGCGCAAGGGGGATGCATCACCCTTTGTTGCTGTTCCGCAACCTCAGGGTGTAAAGCTGGTTGGCGAAGTCGAGTTGCCGAAAGACGAGTGGCTCTTTCGTAGGCAGGTGAATCAGGTGCCTAATTTGATTTCCCGTGAACGGCCGCGAGGGTTCAAAGGTGATTCGCTTGATCCAGAAGATGGGCGTGTGGTTCATGAGTTAACTTGGAGAGACGTTATCGGGATTAACGTAACTGTCAAGGCGAATGATGGACGCGACTACTTGAAAACGGTTCAGGCGGACGCGGAAGGAAAATTCCGCTTTGAAGAAGCGATGCCGAAAGGGAGTTATCAAATCGATGTGAATGCTGTGCTAACCATGGATGACAATGCCCAGGCTCTTTTGGGTGAGCCAGCAGCAGACTTGCGCTCCGGCACACAACTACTTCATGTCGAGCAGGATAATCGTGGTGATAAGTCATTAGAGTTTGAGTTGTTTCCAGTACCTTTCAACCATCGGGTGGTTCATGCCGATCCAGTCCAACGGACCACAATTCTAGGAACACTTACGGAGAATAACCAGCCTGTCCCGAATGCTAAGGTCATGTTGTATGGCGGAATTGCTACGCGATGGAAGGTGGCGGAAAGAGTCACGGACGAACGCGGGCAATATCGATTCGAGAATGTGATCGGTGAATTTTTGGGCGTTCAAGTAAAGCATGAAAAAGTGGTGCCAGCCGACGGAAACAGTTGGCGCGACATTAGCGTCGAATATGGAAAGCTTGTGCGACTCGACATACCGTTGACTTCGGGTGGTTTTGTCACAGGTCAGTTGCTGGACGAAAACAAACAGCCGCGAGCGAACCTCAATATCCGCATCATGCGAACCTCGCCTGGTTTTAGAAAGGGCTCGACTGAATTTCTCGCTTATGCCAAGACGGACGCCACTGGTCAATTTACTTCTGAACCATTGCATTCAGGAACTTATGTGATTGAAGAGAATGCGCAACCATATCCTGAATTGGCGAAAGTTGAGGTCAGGGCAAATGAGACGACGGAGCTTTAGGCATTGTTAGTCTTCGGTCGAGTAGCTCGTTTAGCCCGTGTGCCGCAAGGCTAGGCGTCCAGCCGCAAATCTCGTCGCCCAGGGAGACCAATGCACTCGTTAGCGTGCGAAAACGTTGCGTAACGCAAGCGTTTGACACGGGACCGGACCGAAGTGATCGACCAATCTCAGCGTCATCGGTTGGTACTGGACGACGTACAGTTGTACGTATGGCGAAGACCATGCGCAGATTGTCGCCAGGCGTCGCCAAATCGCGCTGCCAAACACATCGAGTTACTCAGCCGACGCGATTTGCGGCTGGAGGCCTAGCCTGGCGGCGTACGGGGTAAACGATCCTTCCGTCTGATTGTCGGTTGTGAAACGCATACGTCCAACACGCTGACGATTCCAACGGCGCGGGCCTAGCCTGCGGCGTACGGGTTAAACGATAATTTCGCGCACGATTTCGCCGTGGATGTCGGTCAAGCGGAAATCGCGGCCGCTGTATCGATAGGTAAGTTTCTCGTGATCGATTCCTAACAAGTGCAATACAGTGGCGTGCAGATCATGCACATGCACTCGATTTTGGATCGCTTCCATACCGAACTCATCTGTCGCTCCGTAGGTCAAGCCCCCTTTGATACCGCCTCCAGCTAACAGTGTGGTAAAAGCGGTGTGGTGATGATCACGGCCATGTTTGCCTTTGTCGTTCGGTTGAGCATACGGTGTGCGGCCAAATTCTCCCGACCAAATTACCAGTGTATCTTGCAACAGACCCCGCTGCTTCAAATCGGTAAGTAAGGCCGCCGTGGCGCGGTCGCTGTCGGCACATAGCTTTTGGTGCTGCTCGTCATTGTTGGAATGAGTGTCCCACGGTTGGTTGCCACCTGGTGTCAAATAGTAAGACGTCACAAACCGAACACCACGTTCTGACAACCGTCGAGCTAACAAACATTGGCGACCGAAGAGTGTATCGCCGTACATGGCAAGCGTTGCTGCCGACTCTTTCGAGATGTCAAAGGCATCCGCTGCTTCCGCTTGCATGGAGAAAGCCAATTCCATCGCTTTCATCTGAGCTTCTAACGCTGAATCGTTTTGGCGTTGCTCCAAGTGCAGCTGATTCAGTCTGCCGAGGAGGTCTAATTGTTCTCTTTGTTCTACACGGCTAAAGGAAGGATGATTGAGATTAGCAACTAACTTATCTACCTTCATGTCTTGCGTGTTTACTGCCATGCCTTGATAGGAACCGGGCAAAAACGAATTGGACCAGAGATGTGGGCCAACGACAGGGCGCCGCGGCCCGAGAACAACATAGCCAGGAAGGTTTTCATTTTCGGTCCCTAGTCCATAGTTGACCCACGAGCCAATGCTCGGTCGTGTTGGTTGCTGAACCCCCGAATGCATGATGATCAACCCAGGTTCATGATTGGGTACGTCTGTATGCATCGAGCGAATAACACAAAGGTCATCCGCGCATTTTGCTAAACAGGGGAACAACTCGCTCATGACGACGCCAGAGTTACCGTGCGGCTGAAAGCGAAAAGGAGATGGCACATAGCCCGCTTTAGCTCGTTTTTGCGCGTCTTTGGTCGGTTTGTCCCCTTCGTATTTCTTTAGAGCCGGTTTGGGATCGAATGTATCGACATGACTCGGACCACCATTCATAAACAAAAAAATGACCCGCTTCGCTTTGGGGGCAAAATGTAAGCCGCCTGCGAGTTGAGCTGCACCCTGTGCACCACTCTGTTCGTCAGCGTGGGCCTGAGCAAGTAGGCCCGCCAATCCCACAACTCCAAAGCCCATCCCCGCAGACTGCAACCATTGACGGCGAGAGATGGGATTCCAGTTCATCGTTGATGCCTTTTCCGTTATTTGATCGTTGGGACAATGATTCTTTTGAACGAGCCAAGTCATGTGCAGTGACCGACTTTCTCTCAATCGACATATAGCATTTCATTCGAAGCTAATAGTGCGTGTACATACGATATCCAGCGGGCGGTTCGATCACCGTTTTTGAGGTACTGTACGGCTAAATCAACTTCTGTAGTGGTCGGTGAGCGGCTGTAGAGCCACTGGTAAGCCAGGTTGATTCTAAGAGCATCGCTACTTTGTGCGTCGTCTGGTATTTCGCGACGTAACTTCTCCACGAAACTTTGAGATTGCGAAAGCATAAACGGACTGTTCATCACAAAGAGCTTTTGCAGTGGCGTGATCGTCTCTGCTCGTTTCTCAGCGGTGACATTCGGATCAGGAAAATCATGCATCGCTAAGAAACGATGAAGTTCCAGGCGGCTGATGCGACTGTACACGGTACGTTTGGTTTGCTGTGTGTCGGCGGGATCGATCGACGGGCCACCAACGGTGTCAGAATTAAGTTGACCGCTGGCCGACAACAGCGAATCGCGCCAACTCTCTGCGCTGAGCCTACGACGTGGCATCCGCGCGAGCCACTGATTGTTGGGATCGGCTGCCAACGAATCTTGAGAACCAATACTGGATTGTCGATAGGTTCGGGAGTGTACGATCTCACGCTGCAACCATTTCAACGATGAGCCTGCCTTTACAAAACGAGCTGCGAGATCATCCAACAATTCCGGATGTGTGGGGCGTTCGCCTAATGTGCCAAAGTTGCTAGGTGTACCCACTAGGCCTTTTCCGAAGTAGGCCCCCCACACTCGATTAACGATAACCCGGGCCGTTAGCGGGTTACTTGGATCGGCAATGGCGTCCGCTAATTCACGGCGTCCACTTCCTTCACGAAAGGGGCTCGACTCGCTTGTCAAAACAGTTAGAAATCGACGCGGTACCAATTCACCTTTATGGTTGACATCGCCCCGCACGAAGACGTTGAGATCGCGCGGTTTATCTTCACGCACGATATGCATCGCTTCTACAGGGTTCTTCGCTTCCCCATTGGGCTTGGTTTCCTTTTTGGGTTTTGCAGTTTCCTTGGCGGTTTGCTCATAACTTGGACCAGAAGTTTTATCTTGCTCCGAGTTGTCCGGAGTGAAAAGCGGCTTGTTGTACATTTGCGTACTCGCGAACACTCCTGCTAGCCCATAATAGTCTTGCGTGGAAATGGGATCGTATTTGTGATCATGGCAGCGACCACAAGCAATGGTCAGCCCCAACAAACCGCGTCCAACCACATCGACTCGATCTTCCCATTCTTCCGCCATGACAAATAGTTGGTTTCGATCATAGTATTTGGGCCCCAAGCCGATGAAACCTAAGGCGGCCAAGTTAGGCGAGTTCTCTCCTTCGATTAAGTCCGCTGCGAGCTGCAAGCGAATGAAATCGGAATAACTGATATCGTTGTTGAGCGCTTGTATAACCCAATCGCGATAGAGATAAGCATTGGGGTAGGTTAACGACTTATCATCTCCAACAATGTGAGCTTGATCTTCAGCATAACGCATGACGTCGAGCCATAAACGCGCCCAGCGTTCTCCATACGCAGGTGAAGCGAGTAGTTTTTCCACAATCGTTAAGTAGTGTTCTTCTGATGGATCATTGACAAATTCGTTGACCTGATCGACAGAAGGTGGTAGGCCAATGAGATCGAGATAGAGGCGACGGATCAAGACGCGCGGTTCGGCCAAAGGTGCGGGTGTTAATTTTTGGGCTTCCAATTGGGACAAAACAAATGAGTCAATCTTGGTCGAAGCTTCGTATTTCGATGGAGGTGCTACGGTTTCCTTCGGCGCTTGAAAAGCCCAAAACTCTTTGGCCTGATTGGGATCGAGTTTCGGTTTGTTGTCCGGCATGGGCTTGTTGTCGATACGTGGATCGACGGCACCCTCTTGAATCCAACGCTCGAAGTTCTTGATTATCTCGTCGGGCAACTTTCCGGCGGGTGGCATCTGCACATCATGCTCATAGCTGAGGGCCAGCATCAAACTGCCTGCGGCAGGGGCATTAGGGACGATAGAGGGGCCAGTATCGCCACCGAGTTCCCAGCCCTGCTTGGTGTCAAGCAGTAAGCCCCCTTTAAGCTTCCCTTTCGATTGAGCTTCTGCGGAGTGGCAACTGTAGCAATGCTCGATGAGCACGGGGCGAATTTTCGATTCAAAGAAATCGAGCTGCTCACGTGACGGTTCGTCCGCGACTATAGAAGCGGGAAGCGAAAGCAAAAGCAGAAGTATGGGTAGGATGTGCTTCATCAGCCAGCCTCTTGATGCCAGGCCGTAATGGGGTGGGAGTGAGCGGAAGGATCGTGTGAATATCTCCGATATTGTCGGTGAAGTCACGCAAAAAATGGACCTACCAGGAAAAAATGCCGTGCCTCATTACGGTGGAAACTCAAGCCCCTCTTCGATTTTTGTAAAACTGGGAAGATTGAGCGACTCTCTGTTGGTTTTCCGGTTTGGTCCTATGCGATACGTTTACTTAAGATGCAACGAACTCTATAACGGCGACATAGTTACGGAGTGTCTTAGATTTACTATTTTGTCCGATGTCACTTGGGGCGTCAGCTGTGAATAGCTTCTGTCTATCCCGAATTCGATTTTTCGTTGCGCTGTTTGGTTGCGTTGTGTTGGCTATGTCAACGTTGTGCTGGGCACAGGTGAAGGAGGGACTGGTTCCATTAGACCAACAAACTGCCTCAGTCCCTTTTGATTTTTTTGCGTCCTATTGCAATGACTGTCATCGCGAAGATGCCAAACAACAATTTGATTTGACTTCTTTGTCGACGGATTTTGCGGTGGAAGGTAATCGGCAGAGTTGGCTCAGAGTGCGCGAGCAATTGGTTCATGGCTTTATGCCACCCAAAGAGGAGAAGCAGCCAGAAGTTGGCGAGCGCAACCAGGCGATTGATTGGATTGAACGACGCCTTATCGAGGCCACTAAAATGAAACGGCAATCCGTAGGTCGCGTGCCGCTGAGACGACTGAGTCGTGTGGAGTATGAGAACACGGTACGCGATCTGTTGGGAGTTGAGGTGGACCTTTCAGATCTGATACCGGATGAACGAGTCGCCGATGGATTTGGCAATAACGCCGAGTCTCTGCATGTTTCCTCTTTTCTATTGGACGCCTACTTAGCAGCCGCCGATCGAGTGCTCGAGGGAGCCATTGCCAATGGGCCGCGACCCAACACGTTCAAAAAGCGGTTTGATATTCGCGACGAGAGGACCGTAAAGCCCAAGGGGAGTGTGTATCGGCATGAAAGCGATGGAGTGGCCGTGTTCAGTTCCTGGGTCTCAGCAAACATTCAAGTAACCCTCTGGCAATTTAATACCCGCAGCCGAGGCAAGTATCGTTTCCGCATTTCTGCCTATGGGATACAAACGGATAAGCCGACTACGTTTCACGTCAAAGCTGGCCCTATGAACGCAGCAGCCGAACAATATCTCATCGGCTACTTTAGTGTCCCTCCCAACGAGCCGAAAGAGATCGAGTTTATAGAGAACATGGAGGCGAATCTAACGATTCGAATTGTGGTCGATGGATTGGGTGTTACACCCCCGCAGGTAGAGAAAATCGGGGCTGAGAACTATACCGGACCTGGGCTTTTGATTCAGCACGTGGACATTGAAGGGCCCATCGTTGAAACATGGCCACCCGATAGCCATCGGCGTATCTTTGGAGATCGAAGGCAGGTATCAACGCCCAATAAACCAAACTATCGTGAAGTTGTATCTGACAAGCCGCTAGAGGATGCTCGTGAGATTTTGACTCAATTTGCCCAGCGAGCATTTCGTCGCGATGTAACGCCAACCGATGTTGAGCCTTTTCTGAAACGATTTCAACGGCTTCAGGAGCAAGGGCGGTCTTTCGAAGAGTCTGTTCGAGTCGCTTTGAAGGGAATTTTGTTGTCGCCCGATTTTTTGTTTATTAAAGAATCGGTTGGTGAGTTGAATGACTTTGAACTTGCCAATCGAATGTCCTATTTTCTCTGGAGTTCCATGCCCGACGATGAACTCTTTCAATTAGCCAGAGCAGGAAAGCTCAAGAATGCGGCTGTCGTCCAGCAGCAGGTAGAGCGGATGTTGACGGACCCTAAGTCAGCTGCATTTAAGAAGGAGTTTGTTTATCAATGGCTTGGCTTGCAGGCGATCGATGATACCGCTCCCGATGCCCTGCTCTACCCCGAGTACGATGACTTACTGAAAGTTTCGATGCTCAAAGAGGTTGAGTTGTTTTTTGCGGATGTCCTCGAAAACGATTTGAGCCTTGATACGTTTGTCGATTCCGATTTCACTTATTTGAATGGACGCTTGGCGAAGCACTATGACATCGCAGGTGTACCGGAAGGTGTGGATTTTCAAAAGGTGATATTGCCGGACGATTCGCCGCGCGGTGGTCTGTTAACAATGGGGGCTGTGTTGAAGGTTACCGCTAACGGTACCACAACTTCTCCAATCGTACGTGGCAACTGGGTACTCAATCGCTTGCTGGCGACACCGCCACCCAAACCACCAGAGAGTATCGAGGCAGTAGAGCCTGATATCCGAGGGGCGACGACGATTCGGAAACAACTCTCTAAGCATCGTGATCTTCCACAATGTGCGGGGTGCCACCGTATTATGGATCCTCACGGCTTCGCTCTTGAGAACTTTGATGTGATCGGCGGTTGGCGCGATCATTACCGAAGCATCGGGGAAGGCACGCTGATAAGTAAAGAGGGACGCAGCATGAGATACCGTCAAGGACCTGCAGTAGAGACCGCGGATGAGTTAGCTGATGGTAGACAATTCGCTTCGATCCAAGAATATAAGCAACTCTTGCTTGCGGATCGGGAGAGACTTGCGGAAGCATTTGCCGGAAAACTGTTCTCTTATGCGACGGGTGCACATGTTGAGTTAGCAGATCGCGATGATATCAGGGCGATTGTGAAAGCGGCTCGTGACAAGAACTATGGGGTCCGCACCATGATCCAGGCTGTGATAAATTCCCCCTCGTTTCGCCAAAAATGAAGTAGGAAAGGAAGTACGCACATGTCGGATATGACGAGACGAAAATTTCTTCGGGCTGCGGGAGTCGGCTTGGCACTTCCCTGCTTTCATTCTCTTCCCCGCAGACTGGCTGCAAGAGAGAATGGCACCGCGATACGACGCATGGTTTGTGTTTGTGCGCCGTTAGGATTGTATGCTCCCCATTTCTTCCCGGAGAAAGCTGGGCGCGATTATGAAAGTACACGCTACTTGGAACTGCTTCGCGATTTTCGCCAGCAGACCACTGTGATTTCTGGGTTATCGCATGTCGGTACCAACCCCGGCTTCGCCCATCAAGCGACGGCAAGTTTCTTGACAGGGGCTCAAGGGGCAGGCAAACCAGGATTTCGCAATTCGATATCGCTCGATCAATTGGCTGCAGAGCAAATAGGCTCGCACACAAGGTTTCCAAGTTTAGTTCTATCCGGAGAAGGGTTAGGACTTTCCTGGACGCGCACCGGCGCGATCATTCCAGCTTCCACCTCACCCTCGAAACTTTTTGCACAACTCTTTTTGGAAGGTTCCGAGGAAGAGAAACGTGCCCAATATCGTCGACTCGAAGATGGGCAGAGCATTCTCGATGATGTGCGTGAACAGGCCGCCGGAATCCGAGACATACTCGGGAGTGCTGATCGTGACAAGTTGGACGAATACTTGAGCAGTGTACGAACTTTGGAGGAGAAGATCCGGTCTGATGAAGGGTGGGCGAAGAAACCAAAACGCCAGGTTCAAGTTCAGCCTCCTGTAGATATCTCGAACCCTGCCGATTTGATTGGCCGAACGAGGCTGATGTTTGATCTCGCGCATCTTGCTTTGGAAACCGATTCAACGCGTTTGATAACAATTATGTTGGCGGGTTCGACGAGTCCACCACCGATCGAAGGTGTTTCTCTGGGGCATCATGATTTGTCGCATCATGGAAAGGATCCAGGGAAGATTGCGCAACTTGAAATCGTTGAGCGTGAGACCATAAAGACTCTGCACGGCTTGTTGGCCAAGCTGCATGGGACGCAGGAGGAGAACGGTACGTTGCTGGACAATACGATGGTGTATTTCGGCAGCAATCTTGGCGATGCAAGCAGTCATTCGGTTAAGAACTTGCCGGTGTTGTTATGTGGTGGTGGATTCAAACATGGAACTTATTTGAAGTTTGAAGAGTCAGAGAATGTCCCATTGTGCAATCTCTATGTGAGTATGTTGCAACGGCTGGGACTGGAAACAGAGCAGTTCGGTACGAGTACGGGCGCATTAAGTGGACTGCAAGTGGAAAAGTAAAAACACTGGTATACCAGTTGGTATAGAAGGCAGTAGGGAAAGCATTCAGCGCTATTCCGATCAGAGTGATTTGGGATTTATGGCCGCAGATGCTTGGGAATTCGCGATTATCGAGGGAATTCGCGAGAATTGGACCCGAATTTGCGAACCGTCACCGCTCCTGCAACGTAGCGACATGATTCGTGCGTCCAAGTTGTTCGGCCAGTTCCTTGTCGTTACCAAGAGAGTCGTATGCAATTCTGGAAGTACTCGCTGGTTGTATTCACTTTAAATCTATGGTTAGTTACTCTAAGCGAAGCAGCAAATGCCACTCCACCGCTGCAAGTTGCCGCCGAAACAGATGATTCTCAAGCTTCTGTGGGCGATGTGGTTGATAAGCTGGGCGATAACTTGATGTTGGTTTATCAAGACAATCGGAACCACTGGTGGTTTGGAACGTGGAGTGATGGGCTCTATCGTTATGACGGGAAGACTATCGTTCACATCAAGACTGAGCATGGTCTAAGTCACAATCGCATCGATCAAATTGTCGAAGACTCAGCTGGCAAATTGTACTTTAGCACTCCAACCGGTGTGAGTCGTTTGGATGGTGATCAGTTTTCGAAGCTACCGGAAATGAAATCGCTGGCATGGAAATTGGAGCCGGGCGATTTGTGGTTTAAACGCTCAAACCATGATGGTCAGGTGTGTCGATATGACGGGAAGATTTTGCATGTACTGCAGTTGCCTAAGGTGAAGGTTGCAGAAGATTCTGGAAGATCATGAAGGTCACTTTTGGTTCAACACGCGTTATCGGTATGCGATCTCTGGTGCTATTACTCTTCCCGCGAGCGAGCCAAAACTCGAAGGTATTTTTCAAAGGCTTCCTAGTATTGGTAGTTTGAATGGAAAGCCCGACGGCGATTATGAGTACTTGTCGATTGCCGAAGATCGTGACCACAACGTTTGGATAGCCACCTATCGAGATGGTGTTTATCGATACGACGGCCGGCAGCTAAAACACTATCCTGTAATGGATGGTTCGAGAGTAGTGAATTTGTTTACTGTATATGTCGATCGCGAAGGTACTATCTGGTTAGGTACTCACTCGCATGGCGTCTATCGCTTCAACGGAACGGACTTCGAACGATTTGAGCCAAAGTGATTGTAGTTTGTCAGTATTCTTCACAATGTTACCGGTTCTGCCCGGCATCTGTAGATCTTATGGTGACGGAATCGGGCTGCTTTTCGAGATTACGACGTCATTGTTCATCGAATCTCAATACGAAGATGCGGTGTAGGAATCGACATGCTCAAACGCTGTTTGCATGCGTTCGATTTCCGTCTTTGCAATGGAAAATCGACTGGCCCGCTAGATCGATATGAACTGATGCTTCTCTACTGCTCATCGGTTGAGTCGCTTACGTTTTGCTGGTTTGGGGCCTTATTGCGCGGCCAGCGGATACGTTTGGGTAGTCTTTCTTCCGCCAATTCACGGCCCGTAACGTCTTGCGATCCATCCGCCAAATCTTGTAAGCGATGCGTCATGCCCAATACAAACAGAACCGAAGTATATCCGCCGATCGACCGCTCCTTCGGCGCTCGGTCAAAATGTTTGTTCCTCATCTGCGTGCGGCAAACGACGACAGCATGGTTTAACCTATTCAAGGTCATTCCCCTACCACTGCGACAATGTATACTGATGTTGGCTCAGTTTTGAGCATCCAATGCTCACGTAGATCTATAGTGGTTGTGACTTCCGACTTACGTACAACGATGGCCAGATGGTTAAAGGCATAATCGTTTCGAGTAACCAATGAGATATCTTGCTGTTCATTATTTAACGATCGCGATTCTAAGTCTCGTTTGGCCGAACTTGGTTGCGGGAGAAGAAAACGCATTCTTCAGTCGCGAAGTGCTGCCGATTCTCTCGGAGAATTGCTTTTCATGTCACGGACCTGATGAAGCCAATCGTAAAGCAGATTTGAGGCTCGATTCACGTGATGGAGCGTTGCAGGCGATTGCGCCAGGCAATGCAGAGGCCAGCGAATTGATATTGCGAATCATCAGCGATGACGAAGATCTGCTCATGCCTCCCCCTGCCTCGCATAAGATGCGATTGAAGTCGGAGCAAGTTGAAACTCTCAAGGCTTGGATTCAATCGGGGGCTACGTGGGGAAAACATTGGGCCTATGAGAAACCAACGCGAAGTTCAGAGGCCAGCGTCATCGACCAACAACTCGCGGCCGAAGCGCCTGCTCATTTTCCACTGCGCTCACCCATCGACCAATTCGTCTGGGGACGATTGAAGAAAGAAGGGCTGGTACCGTCGTCTGAAGCAGAACGCCATACGTTGCTGCGAAGGGTCTCATTCGATTTGACTGGGCTTCCTCCTTCACTGGATGAGTTGCGCGCCTTTGATGGGAGTGAAGCAAGTTATGAGGCTGCTGTAGATCGTCTGCTTTTGTCGCCACATTTCGGCGAGCGGATGGCGATGTGGTGGCTCGATGCGGCTCGTTATGCCGATACCGATGGTTTTCAAGCCGATTCCAATCGTGAGAATTGGCCGTGGCGCGATTGGGTCGTCGATGCGTTCAACGCGAACATGCCGTTTGATCAATTCACCGTCGAACAATTTGCGGGTGATTTATTGCCGAATGCAACAGCGGACCAAAAGCTGGCCACTGCCTTTCATCGCAATCACATGACCAACGGCGAAGGAGGACGTGACCCAGAAGAATCCCGTGTCGACTATGTGCTCGATCGAGTCAACACGATGGGAAGCGTATGGCTTGGGCTAACACTTGGCTGTACCCAATGTCATTCGCACAAGTTTGATCCCATCGCTCAAACCGATTACTACGGTTTGACTGCTTTCTTCAACAGTATCGATGAAGATGGCAAGGCTGGCAAAGAAGCTAAGCCCTATTTGAGTTATGAGTCGAAGTATGTTGACCAAGCGATCACGGAAGCAAAACAGCTCGTCGAAAAACGTAAGGGCCCAGAGGCAGCTGCGCGAAAGGCGGCCCGCCAGCCCTTTGAAGAATGGCTCGCCCTGCAAAAGCGAAACACCACTGCCGAATATAGTGCCTGGAAATCGCTGATCGGAAATGTAGAAAGCAGCGAAGGGACACTGTTCACACAATCGCCCGATGCGATCATTCAAACTCATGGTCCGCACCCGAATCAAGATGACTATCGACTGATCACGCCGGTAAAACTAGCGCGGATCACCGGCCTGAAACTGGAAGTGATGCCACATGACTCACACACGAACAAGGCTTTTACACGCGGCAAATCGGGCGAATTCATTTTGACGGATGTGAAGCTGCAAGTGCGAAAGATGGGAAGCAGCCAACTTCGCGACATTGCCATCTCCAAGGTGGTGGCTGATTTTGTGCCAGCCGGAAAAGGTGGCTATGGCGATGTTAAAGGCTTGCTCGATGATGATCCTCGCAATGGCTGGACGACGCAGGGGGCAACCGAGACCACAACTCATTACGCCATCTTCGCTCTAGCTGAGCCCATTGTGTTGGAAGCGGATGAAGAGTTGATCTTCGAATTGCGACAACGTTCCACTTTGGGTGATGCAAACATCGGGCGTTTTCGTGTTTCTGCTACCGACGAGCGAGGGTCAGCTGTTATGGACATCGGCCCTACTCCGCTGGAACAGCTCGCGCAATCACCAAAGGTTGATGACAAGTTGGAGGCCAGATTATTCGAGCAGTTCTTAGCGGACTATGACAAGTATCAAGGGGTTAAGCAAGCTCTGGACCGCGCGGTGGCTCAATGGAACGAAGCCAACGGTGCGAAGAAAGTGGAGGTCATGGTCCTCGCGGAACGAACGGAACCTCGGGATACCTTTCTGCTTGAGCGCGGTGTCTGGGATAAACATGGCGAGAAAGTGGCACGCGGTGGCTTACCATCAATTGCGCCCCTAACGCTGGAGAATCCGACGCGGGCTGATTTGGCAAAATGGCTCACCTCCGCAGACAATCCACTGACAGCACGCGTGTTTGTCAATCATTTGTGGCAGCTCTGTTTTGGCACAGGTCTCGTCAAGACCACTGAAGACTTCGGCCTACAGGGGGAGCGCCCCTCGCATCCTGAACTGCTCGATTGGCTCGCTGTCGAGTGCATCGAAAGTGGTTGGAACGTCAAGCATTTGCTGAAGCTCATGGTGATGAGTTCGACGTATCGACAGAGCTCACGAGTCGATGAGGTTACATTGGGCCGCGATCCCGAGAACCGACTGCTGTCGCGTGGAGTACGATTTCGTTTGCCCGCGTGGATGCTGCGCGATGCGGCATTGCATTCTTCCGGTTTGTTCCATCCTGTCTTGGGTGGTCCACCGGTAAGACCGTATCAGCCCACAGGTGTCTGGGAAGAGAATTTTATGGGGCGGTTCACTTATATCCCCAGCGAAGGTCCGGCTCAGTATCGGCGAACTCTCTATGCATTTTGGCGTCGAAGTATTGCGCCGACGTTTCTGTTTGACTCTGCTCAGCGACGTTCCTGCGAAGTGCGCACTCCGCGCACCAATACGCCGCTGCAAGCTCTCACTCTGCTTAACGACGAAAACTACCTCGAAGCTTCGCGTGCGTTGGCAGCACTGGTTATGGAGAAGCCAGAACCGATTCAAGAAATGTGCCTGCGTGTCCTATCTCGCCAACCGAGTGATGCGGAGTTAGCTATTCTATCGCGTGAGTATTTTCGTGCTTTGGAACATTACCGGCAACATCCGAACGACGCGGAAACGTTTTTGGCAAGAGGTCAGTTTGCAACCGATCAGCCGCTGCCGGTAGCCGAGTTTGCAGCACACACGATTATCGCCAGTATGTTATTTAACTTAGATGAGGCGCTGACCCATGAATGAAGCTGCCGAACTTGATTTGACGCGTCGTTATTTCTTGGGGCGATGTACGGGTTTGTCTCTGGGGGCGATGGCGCTGTCTCAGCTGGACCAGGCAGGGCGCGCGGATGAGGCTACAAGCGATCGCAGTTCGATTGGCGGTATGACGAGCTTGCCGCACTTTGCTCCAACAGCGAAGCGGATGATTTTTCTGACGCAATCCGGTGGTCCGTCCCAACTGGAATTGTTCGATGAGAAGCCTGATCTTATGAAGTGGGCTGGGATCGAACTACCTGACTCGGTGCGTCAAGGACAACGCGTCACGACGATGACGGCGAATCAGAAGCAACTTGTCATGCCGACGCGCGTAAAGTTTCATCGCTGCGGTCAGAGTGGGGCGACCATTGGTGAATGGTTACCCCATTTGCGGCAAGTGGCGGATGAGTTGTGTTTTATCAAGTCGATGCACACCGACGAAATCAATCATGCGCCTGCGATGACGAAGTTCTTGACGGGGCATCAATTGCCTGGTCGGCCGAGCATGGGGGCTTGGGTTAGCTACGGATTAGGAAGTGAGAACCAGGACTTGCCCGACTATCTGGTCATGATTTCCAAAATGCAGCGGCCCAGTGATCAGCCTCTGTACGATCATTATTGGGGGAGTGGTTTTTTGCCCTCAAGTTATCAAGGCGTAAAGCTTCGCAATTCGAAAGAGCCCGTACTCTATCTGCGAGATCCAGATGGACTCCCCAAAGAGTTGCGGCGCGGGATGCTCGATGGTTTGCGGGAGTTGAACCAACAGCGGTATTCCGCGACGGGTGATCCTGAAATCGAAACCCGCATTCAGCAATATGAGATGGCTTATCGAATGCAAACCAGCGTGCCCGAATTGACCGATATGAGCGATGAGCCAGAAGAGGTTTTTAATCTCTATGGCCCCGATTCACGAAGGCCGGGGAGTTACGCCGCGAATTGCATTTTGGCGCGTCGTTTGGCGGAGCGCGGTGTTCGATTCATTCAGTTGTTTCATCCTGATTGGGATCACCACAGTCGACTTACCTCTTGGTGCACGGCTCGCTGTCGCGATACAGATCAACCCAGTGCCGCGCTTATTACGGACTTAAAACGACGCGGTATGCTCGATGATACACTTGTCATCTGGGGTGGTGAGTTTGGTCGTGGAGTTGCAGGGCAAGGTAAATGGGACAGCCCCGAAGCGGGACGCGATCATCATCCGCGCTGCTTCACGGTATGGATGGCGGGTGGCGGTGTGAAGGCTGGGTTAAGTTATGGAACGACGGATGAATTCAGCTTCAACACGCAGGACAACCCCGTTCATGTACGAGATTTGCATGCCACGGTATTGCACCTGTTAGGAATCGACCACGAACGCTTCACCTTTCGCGCCCAAGGCCTCGATTTCCGGCTGACGGGCGTCGAACCTAGCAAAGTGGTAAAAGATATTTTGGCGTGAGTGGGGCGAATGGATAACGCCGGTATCGCTCCCGATTAGGGCGTTCCTTCAAAGAGTATCCATTCAATATCTTTCGGATAATGTTCGGGTTCTAGGCGAGTTGAGTGCAGCATCTGAACTTTCCAGCGATCGTTTTCTTTGACCATAACGGCGCTCTCAAGCCACACGACCGTGCGCATCCCTTTTGCACTTCGTATCTCCGCTTTATTCCAGTAACTCACCCAAGCCATATTCCCACTTTCACGAGCCCGAATTTGACTGAAGTAGTTTTTGCGGTCATAAGGATTACCTTTGGGTTGAACGGCATCGATCAATTTTTGCATCGTCCAATCTTCACCATGTTCGAGCAATTGAAAGTCCTCGGTGGCAGTCGCTTGCATTGCCTCACCATCATGTTTGGACATTGCCGCAAACAGTTCTTTCACCGGTTGAAAGGCTGGATGGTCAGCAGCTTCCACTTGGGCATTTAAGAACAAAGCACAGCAGAAGCCAACCAGCCAAAGAACTCGCCACTTTAGATGAGGATTCACGACTTGTACCCCAATGTTGTAAGTTAATTTAAAACGAACTTGCAATTCTGATTGTACACCAAACAATGCAAGAATTTATTCCAAGGGCGGGGAAAGTGCCAGTTCTGAAGCGGTTAGTCCATCCGTAAATCAACCTGGTGGACAATGTTGGCTCCATTAGTTTGGAACTCAGGCCGCTGAACAGCTTGCTTCAATACCAAATCCGAGGGTGAATGTGGTAATCGCGCATTCTTTTCCATTGATGTTTCTTAGAGGTGGCAAAGCTTCCAAATCCAATATGCGTTATGGATGTGGAAAATGATTGCTATTAACGACAACATGCTCATGGTCAAGCGAGATCGTCGAATCACTGGAATGAGTTCAAATAGCGGCAAAATGCCGAGTACGATCAGCCATGTATAGAGCATCCAGCTATACGGTCCGAAAAACTTGTTTGTAGCCACAAAGCTTTCATATGGGTTGCTTGAAGAGATAGGGCTTATCGACAGTGCGAAAGAGGCAGGAATTAACAGTATAGCAAGGAACGACCAACGTGTTGCCGTTGACAATGTCTCAGTGGGCTTCGCAAATAGGTTCGGTACATGGATCAAAAAGGATACGGGAGCAACAAAAAAGACTACGTGACCAAAAATGTCCGGGACATCCCATCGGATTGAAGTAGCTGTTGTGTAGTTTGCGGCAATGACAACCAGGGGGAGCAGGGCCATGAGGCTAGTCGGGAAAGGCCCTGATGTCTGGTTGGGGAGATTGCTGGAAGGTGGCGGTGTGTAGGGATTGTCCATGTGGATCCTTCAAGGACAAACATCAGCGAAAGGACTGTCGCTACTCAACCTTTATTTATCGAACCATCGAACCATTGCCCTTATGGCTGAGGTTTGGTATTGAAGTATACCAATAATGAATGCCACGTGTGTGAATATGTGGACGCAACTGCCCAACGCCGATTTGTTCTGCCCAGGTTGTTTACCAGGCTGAGTAATTCTCTGTTTTTGGCTTTCTATTTCACGAGAGACTTATCTGCCGGCTCATCGACAGAGAACTCGAATTCGCCGGTAGAAAGCGGAAACACATCGCCGGAAGCAATGTTATTGACTGTGAACTTCATTCGATATTTCTTACCCGGCTTTACAAAAAGTAGATTGGCTCCATTGTAATCGGCAAGCATGCGGGCCCGCTCATCCGGTCCTAGGTTTGAAGGTGCCAGTACTATAGGCATAGCCTTTCGCGATAAAGGTTGCTCGCTAAGCCATTCTACCTGGGCTCCTGCAACGAGGTGCTCACCAGACTCAAGAACGCTGGGCTGCATGCCGGATTCGTCGAACACCTCAACTGCATACACTGGGAAATTCATAATCTTCGTTTCAATCGAGCGGGTCAGAACATTTCGATAGAAGAGCTCCACCTCAATTTTTTGACCCAGCATAAATTGAGTGACAGACGGACTGAGTCGTACTCCAGCCTGGACGCCATTGGTACCAGGTTTTCCCCAGAGAATTTTGCCCGCGTCACCATGTTTAACGGAGAGAAATTGTTCACGCAGGATGAATGCGTACGTCCAGCCTTCTCTGCCTGCTTCGTCTTGAATCAGCTTCACACGCACGGACCAGATGTTATGAATGGAGGTATCTTCAGTGCCGAAAGTAGGAATCACCTCGATCTCCGCACCTTCAGGAAGGATTCTTGTGCGAGCAATATTTTGCAAGCGTTCGAATAGAGCATCGCTGACGTCATACTCGTCGCGCCGAGTCTGTTGATTGAGTATGGCTGCAATGATCTCATCTTCAGTCAGTGGCGGCTGCTTTTTTCCGTCCACACGAAAATTTGTTTCATTGAACCGCTTGATTGCTGCGGCTAGGGGCGTTCCTTTTGCTTCTTCGTCTGAAGAGGCCGAGTTATTCGGGCTCTTGAGCGGGGCAAGAAATCGCTGGCGAACGATGAATCGCTCATGCTGCGCTTGATTGTGTTGCAAAACGATCTGGTAGGCTCGCACGGGCGTCTCCTTCGGGGGCAATTCGACAAAATCGCCAACGATGGTCCAGCCTTCTAGCAATTGATGTCGTGTAGCAAGTGCGGAGAGCAGACCGCTGACTGTTAGCGAATTTTCTTTATGGAGCTTATTCCAAGAGGCGCAGGCCACCAGTTCGTCTGTGGTGAGAGGCGGTTGGCCATGATTTGGGAACTTTTTTTGTATCTCCTCATTGAACCGATCTACCGCAAAGGACAATGGGTCCGCTTTGGTTTCTTCTTGAAGCCTTCGAAGACTGCTCTCTAAGTGTTGCCAGTCCTCATCTTCAGGGACGAAATAGACTTTGCCATCAACTTCAATCCGACGGTATTGCTTGGATGATTCATTTTCTTGGTATTGTAAATCCCAGGCAGCAATAGTATCTGAATCATTGTTTTCCTTCTCGCCTGCGTTCGTCGGGACTCGCTTCCACGTCAAATCGCCCAGTCGTGGTGTGCTAGGCTTGACGCCCGACTTCTTACTTGTTGTCCAGCCGCCACGAATTTCATTTTGGACTAGCCGTATAGAGAGATTGCCGGAGTGGTTTTCGGGAATCCTCCAAGTGCCGTTAAAACGGTTTTCAAGCCTTGACCACTTAAGTTCGACTTTCCCAACATTTTCATTATTCCCTCGATGGCAGTCAGAGCATGACATGTTGGACCATTGCTTATGATCGAAGGGAGCACTACCGAAAAGAACAAGGCCATTTTGTAATTTGCCTTCATAATGGCCAGGTTGTTTTTCCTTGAGCTCTACCGTCCCCCATTCGTCACTGGTCCATTTGCCGTTGATGTCGGGCGGTTGTGTTTCCGACCACAACAGCAAACCCATGAGAAAAATCCCAAGCGTTCCCAACATGATCCAAAGTCCTTTATGGTTAGAGGAGAAGTAAGACAGGCTTGAGGCTGGTGGTGCAAGTCTTTCGGGCAAAGGGGTGATGGAAGGTTGCTGTACATGGGCTAGGCATTCCTCCAATAGCAGTGAGACTTCTCTAGCGGTTTGAAATCGATCGCAGGACTGCTTGGCCATTAACTTGGCGATGATGGTGCATAGCCAAGCGGGAATGTCAGGATTGATCTCCTGAATGGGACGTGGTTCTTTGTCGGTGATCAATCGCAGCACACCATAGCTGGAGTCGGCTCGAAAGGGCGCATGTCCTGTACACATGGCGTACATCACGCTGCCAAGACTAAACAGATCGCTGCGTTGATCGACCGTTTCCGCACGAGCTTGTTCGGGAGACATGTACTGAGGAGTACCGGCCAAGACCCCAGTGCATGTGAGAGTCGCATCGTCCACAGCGCGAGCCAAACCGAAATCCATCAGCTGAACTCTTTCGACGGTTTGGTCGAGAAAGATATTGGCTGGTTTGATGTCGCGATGTACGATACCTTGCGCATGTGCTGCTGCAAGTCCCTTGGCCGCTTGCATACCGATGCGCAGGATCTCACGAGTTTCCAGCGACCCTTGGTCGCTTAAGCGTTTTTGCAAGGAAACGCCTCGGGAATAGGTCATCACTAAATAAGGTATACCTTGCCATTCGTCGACACAATGAATCGCCATCACATGGTCGTCGACTACGGCGGCAACGGCTTGGCCTTCGCGAGCAAATCGCTTTCGCGCTGCTCCCGCTGCTGCCAAGTGCGGCAACAACATTTTGATTGCCACAAAACGATGCAGGGATCGGTCAAAACCTTTGAAGACCGCTCCCATGCCCCCCTGCCCCAACAGCCCGGTAATTTCATAGGGGCCGATGCGACCAAGCATGTTCGGATCATCGGTTGGCCCGAGCAGGTCGAGAAGTTTTGCGGTTGATGTCTTTTTCGCTTCCGCGTCTTCAGGACAGGCGTTATGCGACGAGAAGGAACCGGCTCGGGAATTTAGTAACACGCTTTGAACATCACACCACCATTGCTTAGGGCCAATGGTTGATTCGATGCGTGTTCGACATGTTTCGCACAGTTCCAAGTGCTCTTGGGCAGCTTCATATTCTTCCGGTGTCAAGTTTCCTTGTAGGAGCGAATCGACTTGCGACGCTTCTAGACATTCGGTCGACAGGTTCATTTCAGGTCGCTCCAAACTTCAGAAACTTCAAGTACTTTTTCTTTCAATCGCTGCATCACTTTGAAACGAGCCATATAGACTGCGCCGGGTGATTTATTTTGTTGATGAGCAACCTCAGCAACACTTACCCCTTCGATCGCAGTGAGCCAAAACATCGCCCACGTCACTTCCGTGAATTCACTCCGTATCTCGTCTGCTGCCCAACGCATCGCCTCGCGGCGACTCTCTTCGATCAACTGCTGAGCGGTTTCATCTTTTCGCTGAGGTAACTCATGCAGCAGGTTGAGGGCACTGGTCGAGCCGCCTGGGGTATCAGGCTTTTGGCGAGTCAGTTTGTTTACGATCGCGTTTCGAGTGATGCGAGCGAGCCAGACTCGAAATGGCGGTTGATTTGCGTCAGGTTCCCAGGCCGCGATCGCTTTCGAGACCGACAAGAAAACTTGCTGAGCTAGGTCTTCGGCATCGGCATGTTGTAAGCCTTGCCCGCAGGCCATCCGCACTACCACGGGGCGGTAAATCGCCAGAAAGACCGACCACGAAGCCGCATCTGCTGGGTCTTTGACCCTTAAAATCAAGCTTTCGTTCGTTTCTGGCCACTGGTGCATTGGAGTCCCTCTGTAAGTATCACACAGGACTCCATCTTATCTTTCCCAGAATCTTTCTGCGACGATGGTAGGTAGGACGGGCTGGAAGCCCATCCTACATGGTCGCAACGTTACCGAACTTGCAGTTCATAACATGCAGCCTGTTCGGCATTGCGAATGTAGATGCGATTGCCAATCAGTACAGGGTGATTCCAAGTTTTGCCCTCGATTGCCGGAAACTTCGCTAGCTCCACCAGCGATTTTGGGTCCGTTCGCAGCAGGACCAAGTCACCTGTTTCGGATGTTAGAAGCAATTGCCCAGAATCGGAAAGCAGCAGAATTTGTCCGTTTCCGTAGCGGCCTTTTTTCCAATTGCGTTTCCCGGTGGCCATATTCACACTGCCAAAGATGCTTCCATCGAAGCCATACAGATTGCCTTGGTATTCAATAAAGTCATTGAAGTCGGGCTTCATGTCTCTTGAGGCCCAGTCCAGCTGAGTCTGCCATTCTTCGTTGACGCGTGAAACGGTGATACGTTTGGTACCATCACCCAAACTATCGGCTAACAAGATCGAGTTGCCGAGTACCAAAGGTTGCAACGTTCGATAGTTCGCGCTGGGGGCATCATATTGCCATATCTTGCTACCATCCTTCGCGCTCACAAACTGCAGTCCCGCATTGGTCGCCATCAAAACTCCTGACACCGAATCAAAGCTTGCCAGTTGAGCTGAGCTATAGCAATGGTCGCCCGAGGGGATGGACCAACGCAATTCACCTGAATTGGCATCGTAGGCCAACAAGCCCCGTTCATCGCTCCCACCTGCATGAACGACCACAACACCATCTGTGACCAGTGGGGACGAAGCAAAGCCCCACATCGGCGGTTTGCGTTTTGAATCTATCTGTAGATCTCGCTCCCAAATCTTTTGGCCTGTGGTTGCATTCAAGCAGGTTAACACGCCATTGGCTCCAAGTGAAAAGAGCCCTTCATCGGCGATGGTCGGTGTCGCTCTTGGGCCAGCGCCCGCGACCGACTCCCAGAAGCGGCCTGCGTATTCATAAACCCAAATGGTTTTGCCCGATGTGGCATCAAGGCAGATGATCGCTTCCTTTTCGCCTCGTTGTTCCTGTGTAAACAACCTGTCACCGGCAACAGTGAAAGACGACCAGCCTGGTCCAATGGGAGTTTTCCAAATGAGCTTGGGAGGTGTTGTCTTCCAATCTTCTTCGAGCGAAATTCCTGCAACTTTTCCGTCTCTTCCTGCCCCGCGGAAACTGGGCCATACGGACGAAGCGAGTGTTATCGGCGCTTCGCTTGTTTCCGCATTCTTGATCGATTCTTGGTCTGCTAAGCTCTTGAGATATTTTTCTTCTGCGGTGGACTCCCATCGCCACGCAAAGTCAGACTCGAACTTCCCGTTAACTCCAGAGGACTGAAGTAGATCCCAATAGCCAAAACCTATGAAGGCTGCAACAAGAGCGATCGGCAAGCGAATCGACGATGATCTGCCAAAAAGAATCAATGGGACCGCGAAAGCGGCCATACCAAACGGAATCATGAAAATAATGACTCCCATGCCTTGCATGGTGAAGTGGCAAAGCCAGGTTGAAACCGCGCCGATGACGCTGACCGCAGCGAATCCAATCAGCTTTTCTTTCCAGCCTGCTCGGCTGGCGGCCAGCCACCACAGCATGATGAGCGCACCAATACCAGCTGGCCCCATAAATCCAAGCATGAACACAGCTATGCTGGGCGATTCCATGGTGTCGGGTAACTTGCGAATCAATACCATCGCGATCACGAGAAGTACTGCGGGCCATACTCGTAGCGACGGCACACCGGCTGTCGTTTTCTGTTCCTGAGTTTCCGACATCTCTATTCCCTCTGGTTAGATGATGGTTGGTTTAGTTTGTGTGCCGTAACAAATACGAAATGTCACTTAAACATCTGCGGATCGTCGCTTGGATTTGGAATTGCAAGCGACTTCCAGCGTCAAGCGTTGGATCACTCGGTTTGAAAATTCTTCAATGGAGGTTTGCTTCAGTTTCTTTCGAAATACGGCTTCGGACTCCGCCACAACCTCTTTTAATACAGCTTCTATGTGTCGACCGACAGGACACTCTGAATCGTCCGAAGCGCCGAAGTTGATCAGCGACTCGTTGGTAGGCATTACCGCCTCAAAAGCGTCGGCCAGGCTTATTGATCGAGCATGTCGAGCCAATTGGCAACCACCTTGAGCGCCGCGACGTGTAACGATCAAACCTTTCGAGCGAAGCATGGAAACAACACGCCGCACCACAACGGAATGTGTATTGATACTCTTTCCAAGTTCCTCGGAAGAAACCCATGTATCGCCAGCACCTTGCCGCCAAGCGAGGTATCCAAGTAGATGTGAAGCAACGTAAAAACTGGTGTCCATAAGCGTTAATGTAAATTGTAACTGTACGAGTTACAATAGGTATTTACGGGTTTTGGACATGTTGTTTAAGGAGAGTCTGGGACAAGTTGTATCGCACATGAGAAAGCAGCAAAGGGTCTCCGTTTTCGGGAAACCTAGATCACATCGGATTCGCCTTCGATGCCTTGATGAGGGACAGATGCAGATCTGTGGTTTGTTTCCCGTAGGTGATGCGTTCTATTTCGCGCCTTTCTTCGACTCAAAATGAGCATGGTAGGCAACAATATACGCATCCATCATTACCCAGCAGCACTGACGTACCATTTCCGTTTCGCGACTGATACCACGAACATTGTCCTGTAGATAAGAAGTAACAAACGCCACCAGCGCATATTCCTTCAGATTCATCAGATACGAATGTTGGCTCTTCTTCGCTTCGTCTTTCGATTGTGTGGCATACGTGCGCAAGGCTTCAGTGTTGCGGGTGAACGCATCCTGTACAACTTCCTGCTTGAGCGAAGGGAGATCAGGAGCTTCGGATTCAAAGCACTCGAATAGCACCAGCAATATCTTCAGCGCGTGTTCGACAAGCGACAGCGGGACTCCGAGCGAGCCCAATTGTACTGCTGCTCCCATTACGGCTGGCTGCTTCTTGGCGACATCTTCAAAGCGACGAATGGCATCTTGCATTTCGTACGATTCTGATTTTTTCAAGGCAGCAGCGACCGCTTCGAATGAAATGGTCATATTGGATTCGGAAAGGTCGTCATACCGCATAGCGTGCCCCGAAGATCGAAGAACTAGGTCACTAAAGTTACGTTCAGGCAGTGGACGGGAATTGCCGCTTTACGCGTTATCTCGCTTCTTCTTCGATTTCAGCTCTTGTTCGAGGTTTTCAATCTCGCGGAGGTCTTCCTCGTCGGCTGCCTCCGCCTCCGTGATCCGACGCTGAGCATCGAATGCTTCGTAGCGTTCGTATGCGATGCGAGTCATGTCCTCCCGGCTGACTTTTCCGGGGCCATCAAGCACAGGCTTGTCATTAAAACGAAGTAAGTCGTCGATGTTTCTACGCCAAAAATCTAGTGTCAGATCCTTGCGTTGCTTAACCCGTAGTTCGGCCTGTTCGAGGAAGATTACGACCAAGCGATTTAGTGTGTCGATCTCGTCTTCAGTCAAATAGTTCTTGGCAATGATCACGTCATGCTTGCGAACTCTGCTACCACTCCAATTTGTCAGCGACATGTTCGTCTCATTTGGATTGGCGCGGCTGACGATGATTTCAGCCGCTGGTCATCCATTACGAATCCCTTGACCAGGAATTCCCGCAGGTGCGTCGTGGCCCACTGCCGAAACTGAGTACCACGCGGCGAACGAACGCGGTAGCCGATCGCCAAGATCAGGTCGAGGTTGTAATAGGAAATCGATCGTTTTACCTCGCGATTTCCCTCGTTTTGAACTGTCAAGGATTCCTTGACGGTTGCCTCGGAACGCAATTCCCCCTCTTCGAAAATGTTCTTCGCATGCAGCGAGACGTTTTGTTTTGTGGTCTGGAATAGTTCGGCTATTTCGGCTTGACTCAGCCAAATCGTACCGCCTTCTACCCTCAAATGCATCTGCGTCTGGCCATCCTCCGATGTGAACAGAATCAGCTCGCTCATTTCTTACGTGTCTCCATTCCTAGCATTTCCGTGTAGAGCTGGAAGAGTGTTTCTAGCCGTTCGCTCCATCAAATCGGTGAGCGTAAGATTCCCTCCTGGCATAGCTACATGATGGCCACAACCTACCACAATCGTACAATTCAACGTTCACTGGAACAAGCAGGGAATGGTGACGGACAAATGCGGCGTTCGAGTTCGGGGGCGCCGAGGCTACACAACCCCGACTCCATCGAGATTAGACTATGAACTTTGCTTAACTACGGCGCACACTCGCTGTTAAGAACTTGTTGGTTGACCTTCTTCGATTATCCCCAACGTCCTGACCTGGATAGCTAATTCCCCGTATGTGCCCACTAGCGGGCCAAGCGAGAGCAGTCGACTCAACGACATTGTCTTCTGATCTCGGCATTCCGCGTCAAGTTTTTTTGTCGCTAAGCAATGGAAGGTCCATTGGTCGAGATCGAGTGGGTTGACCGTAAGCATGTCGCGATGATGGAGAAGGCAGAAGACATACACATCAGCCTGTCGACGAAGAAGTGGTTCCGTGGTTGGTTTTGGCGGTGGGGTTTGCGGCATCTTCGGTTCAATGCCGAAACGGATTTTGGACAGCCTCTTCTGGGACCATGACTGTAGGTAAGCGGAACAGTTAATTTCAAGTCCGATGCCATCATGATTGATGGTCCATTAGTTTCCCCGTTATCGCTTTATAGCCTTGATGTCTTCGAGGCTTGGAAACAATATCTCGCGGCATAGATTCAGTCTTGACTTTCGGCTTTGATAATTTGTTTCGGCAATCTTGAGTTGCGCTTCTTTCTCTAGCACGGACGTTAGTGATTCATTTCCCTGCTGATTAAGTGCCCGAGCACGTTGCAGCGATTTTTCGCAGAAGTCAGTCCAAGCCTTCATCGCATCCACCTCATCAGGACCTTTATCGCAACCCGCCTGCCAGCCCTTTCGAAATACTTCGTAAAGCTCATCGCGGGGGACGTCGACGCCTGCAAAATGTTGGGCCATTTTCTTCATGGCTTCGTATTGAGAGCCCACAGCAACGAGGTTCTGTTCTGCGACTTTCAGCTGCTTCTCGCCCCAAATGACCTTCAACTGGGCAATCTCGAGTTCAATCTGCGAGATGGCGTCTTTGGTCAATAGCTTTTCCATCTGCCCTGCGATTTGACGATCTCGTTCCAGTTCGGCCTTTATTGTGTCAATTTGAATTTGCGCTAACATGCTTTGATAACCGTATGACCGACCGTAATCAACGAACATCATCACTGACAGTTGACGATCAGTGACCGGTGTCTTGTCATCGGGAGCAGTGTCTGACTTCTGCGAAAATGCGGACAGCGTGAATAACAACGCAAAGAGGCCCACGAGTAACGGTACCTGGGTTGTTTTGAACATTTTGAATCGCCTTTTGTTAGCTTAGTAATGGAAAAGTTTGCCAGCAGGTTTACAACATTGCACAGCGCAGCAAACACACTGTGGTCATGTGAGCCGAGAATATTTATTCCCCGAACAGGCGAACCACATTGCCACCGCCATGGACATTTATCGTTTGTCCGCTCAACCAACCAGCTGCTGGGGAGCAAAGCCAAAGCATAGCATTTGCGATGTCCTCTGATCGACCAGGGCGGCCAATCAAGTTGTCTGGATGGCTCAACTTCTCTTGCATCTCAGGCGTGATTCCCGCGTCGGCATATCCGGCGGTTACCACCGTTCCGATGAGGATTGAATTCACACGAACTTTCTTATTCAAAAGGTGGGCGAGTGATACCATCATCTGATTCAACGCTGCTTTGGCGGTCGCGTACGGCAAGATGTCATAGGCAGGAACCGCTGAGGAGAAGGAGCCTGAATTCGTAATTGATGCATTCTTCGCTTTCTCTAGATATGGCAAGCAGGCCATGCTCATGCGATAAGCGCTAATCGTGTTTAGTTTGTAGGACGCCAAAAACTCTTCTTCCGGAATGGCCTTCGGATTTTCCTGGCGTCCACCCCAGCCAACATTGTTAACGAGCGTCGATATACCGCCAAATTCTTTGACTGTTTTGCTTACGACAGCATCAATAGAGGATTTATCGGTGACATCGCAGGCCATCCCCCGACAATCATTACCAGTCATTGCAGCAATCGCGGCCGCTGTTTCTGCCGCCTTGTCACCATTCAAATCTGCAATCATCACTTTCGCCCCTGCCCCGCTGAGCGTTTGAGCGATCATTGCGCCGATGTTCTGTGCGCCGCCAGTAATAATGACATTGTGTCCATCCATCCGAAAGTCAGCAAAAGCATCGTATTGAGCCATGAGATTTATCTCCAGATAAAGTGAGGAATATTTGCATCCTAATTAGTCGAGTTCTTGTAGGCCGCCACCTGAAACGGTCAATATTTGTCCGCTGATCCAACTCGAAGCAGGTGAGCAAAGGAAGAGGGCGGCGTTGGCCATATCTTCAGGTGTGCCGAGACGTTTCAGCGGTGTGTGGGCTAGCATTTTCTGCTCGATCTCCGGAGTGAGAACGGTCGACAGCGCATGCGTTTGTGTAGCGCCGGGAGCAATCGCGTTGACGCGGATGTTTTTGGGGCCAAGGTCAAAGGCGATGTTTCGGGTGAGATGATTTACGGCAGCTTTCGATGAGCCATAAGACGCCATTCTCTGATTCGTGTTTTCGCCTGCCATCGACGAGATGTTGACGATCGCACCGCCGCCTGCTTGTTCCATGTGCGACGCGGCAAGTTGGCACAACCGAAAAAGGGAAAAGAAATTTAGTTCGTAGGCGAAACGCATATCAGGCATTGGCATGTCGAAAGGTTTTGGTCCACCTCCGCCAGCGTTGTTGATCAGAATCGTGAGTTTTCCGAACTCAGCAACCGTACGATTGACGCTGGCCTCAAGGTCACTTTCCAGAGTCACATCGCATTTCATACTGATGGCTCGGCCGCCCGAGCCTACGATTTCTTTGGCCACTAATTCGGCGGCATCTGGGTCCCGATCCGTTACCGTTACAGCTGCTCCCGCAGCGGCAAAAGTTTCGGCGATGCCGCGCCCGATTCCCGCTCCCGCCCCGGTAATCAGCGCGACGCCCCCGTCCAGTCGAAAAAGAGATGGATCGTACATTCGGTGTTACTCCTGAGAAAATGAGCGTTGAGAGTTTCGGGATTTGTCCGTTCAGATCGGAAGTAGCTCGTCGCAAGCGAGCTAATGATCTTCTATGGGTGGATGGTTAACTATAGTCACCCGGAAAGCCTTGCAGATTGCGAGTAATCTTCAAGTTTTAGCAGTGTGCTGCGGTAGGTCCAATGAAATGCGAGAACATTCAGTCTACCTAATAGCCCTGAGTTCCTCTGTTACTGATTGAATGACTCGAACCAATTCGTTTGCGATCGGGGATAAACTTCGTTCTCGTAGCCGAACGATTCCAGCATGTGTTGTCAGTAATGGGCCGTCAACGGAAAGTAAGACTAAACGTCCCTCAGTGACTTCTTCGTTAACCGTGTCTGATAATGCTGCACTGACTGCGTTACTCGACATTACAATGCGTTTAAGCATTGAGTAACTTTCGCATTCGATGTTAGGCATCGGTCTTGGTGTTGCATTTAATGGCTCATTTGGGTTTTGGGCGGCGGCAAACCAGTCTATTGCCCATTTCGGCATGCGGGGGGTAGCGAGTGGAAATTCAAGCAGATCCCTTTGAGTAAGCATAGTGCGATCAGCAAGAGGATGACCAACTCGACAAAACCAGACGAGTTCCTGCTTAGGTAGGGGAATGCACTCCAGCCGTTCATCTTCCGCTGACTCAAAGATGTCTGCGACAAAGAACTCAATCTCCTTGCTTAACAACCACTCAGAAAGTTGCTTCCAGTGATCGATCCGCACACTGACTTGAATGTTCGGAAGTCGTTCAGCCATGACAGCAACCGCGCGCGCCAAGTAGGACTCCGACATCGCCGGTCCCACGCCGATTGAGACCGTTCCCACTTGCATCCCGAGGAATAGCTCAACCGAACGACGCAATTCGGTTACCTCGCTCAGGATACTCTTGGCACGACTAATTACATCATTTCCAAGCACGGTGGGAGCTATGCCGGATCGAGAGCGATCGAAAAGCAGCCCACCCATCTGTTTTTCCAACCGCTGTATGGATTTCGTTAGCGCCGGTTGGCTCAGGCCTACTGCGGCGGCAGCCCGCCCGAAGTGACGATGTTCGTCTAGACTCAGCAGGTTGTAGAGGTCTCGTAAATCGTACATGGGTTGAAGGGCGGTTCTCTAGGTTTGCCACACAGAGCTGGGCTTCGTTTAACCCGTAGCTGGAACGCAGCGGAGGCTAGGTGCGGCGGGTACAGAGTCTCCCCTGAATACCTCTCAAAAAAGATGTGCGGTATGAACTAGGTTGATTCCTGGGGAGGATCTCGCGATTCGTTGGGGTTATTGATGCGACAGATTAAATTACTCATGGGAATCTTGTGTATCAATCCCCCCCAACTTATACTCCGGGCGTAAATCACAGCAATGATGTGGGAGTTTTCTTAGACACAGAGAATGAGCCACTCCTCCATTTAACTCCCCGGAGCCACTCAAATGGTGTTGAAGTTTTTTAAGTGCTTAAGTGCACTTGCCGTCGCGGTCACTTTGCTGAGTGCGGCGCCAGTTAGCGCCCAAGAAAAATCCAAAGCGAGTCAACCGAATATCTTGGTGATTTGGGGTGATGACATCGGCACTTGGAACATCAGTCACAACAATCGTGGCATGATGGGCTACAAGACACCGAACATCGACCGCATTGGGCGGGAAGGTGTCGCCTTTACCGATTACTATGCACAGCAAAGCTGCACGGCCGGTCGCGCTGCTTTCATCAGTGGTTCAGCACCTGTGCGATCGGGCATGACAAAAGTTGGCATGCCTGGCGCGAAAGAAGGTTGGCAGAAAAGTGACGTCACCATGGCCACTATTCTGAAAAGCCAAGGCTATGCGACAGGGCAATTTGGGAAGAACCATCAAGGGGATCGCGATGAACACCTGCCGACCATGCACGGTTTTGATGAGTTTCTAGGTAGCCTCTATCATTTGAATGCTGAGGAAGAGCCAGAGAACCGTGATTATCCGAATGATATGAAGCTGCCCAACGGCAAAACATTTCGGGAACAATTTGGACCTCGCGGCGTACTCAAGTGCAAAGCCGATGGTAAAGGTGGTCAAACGATCGAGAATCTTGGACCGCTTACTAAGAAACGGATGGAGACAATCGATGATGAGAGCGTAGCTGCTGCCAAAGACTTTATCACTCGCCAAGCGAAAGCGGGCAAACCGTTTTTCTGCTGGTGGAACGGCACACGTATGCACTTCCGAACTCACGTGAAAGAGGAGCACATTGGGCTCTCAGGTCAAGATGAGTACGGTGATGGCATGGTGGAACATGACCTGCATGTCGGTGAATTGCTCTAGCTGATTGATGATTTGGGACTTACGGAGAACACGATCGTTCAATATTCGACCGACAATGGTCCTCATTACAACACATGGCCAGATGCTGGCACCACCCCATTCCGCGGTGAGAAAAACTCGAACTGGGAAGGGGCCTTCCGAGTGCCCTGTTTCGTAAAGTGGCCTGGTGAGTTCCCAGCAGGAGTTACTCTCAACGGCATTGTGTCACACGAAGACTGGCTGCCGACATTTGCCGCCGCCGCTGGTGCTCCTGACATCAAAGAAAAGTTGCTCAAGGGCGTTGAGCTCAACGGACGCACTTACAAGAACTACATTGACGGCTACAACCAACTCGACTATCTCAGCGGCAAAGAAAAAGAATCTCCCCGCAAGGAGTTCATTTACTTGAATGATGCAGCGGAAGTGGTTGCGATTCGAGTTGGAGATTGGAAGGCAGTTTACTTGGAAAACCGGGCACATCAATTGGATGTTTGGCGTGAACCGTTCGTCCATTTGCGTTTACCCTTGCTTTTCAATCTTCGTCGTGACCCATTCGAGAAGGCACAGCATAACTCGAACACTTATCATGATTGGATGATTGATAGGGCCTTTGTGCTGGTACCGCTTCAAGCCGTGGCGAGCAAGTTTCTCATGACCTTAAAGGAATTTCCGCCGAGCCAGAAGCCAGGTGACTGGAGTCTCGATTCACTTGAAAAGCAGATCAAGGGAATGACTTCCGGCGGCGAGTGATTTCCATTGCCGTTCTAATTTTTAGCGGGTCGCTCGAAGATGTTAGAAAAGGCCAGTGTCTTGCATGAGTTCAAGACACCGGCTTCTTTATTGTTGGAATAGCTGGACTGAAAGCTTGTCCTACATCGGTTTAGTTCGTGCTGAAGAGTGGCTTAGTAACCACGAAATTGGAAACAGTGAACTAGAAATCCCCGACCACTTCTCCGCCGTCACGCGATTCAAGAGCTCGCCATACAATGCGGTCAATCGTTTGGGAAACAAAACGAACTGACCCATCCATGAGCAGCGAGTTTACGCCCCCCGTATGATAGCTTCGGCTGGTAACAACCGCGAAGGTTGGTAGACTTGCGCTACGTCCTTCTCGCATCGAATTGAAATCAATGTCGTACAATACGCCTCCACTTTGATACGGAACTTTTTGATTCGGTGGAAAGGTCGTCGTGAAGCCCGTTTGGTGCGTACGCGCATCGACCCATTCTGTATGCCCAGAATCGCTTTTGAACTCTCCCCCAAAGGTTGCTACATCTTCAGGAAGCGAAGGCATCGGAACGACGCTTGCCGGATTTCCTCCATCACGCAAATAGGGAGTGAAGGCCTTTACTTCGCTCATGCCGAGCGTGTTACTCGTTCCATCCGTGATCGCTGCTAGTCGCATTCCGTTGTTCACCACAAACACTCCACTCCCCTTCCCTGTTGGCGGCTGCATGATCTGCCACTCACCAGCGTTGGCTGCATAACTGAGCGGGTAATGCACGAACGTAGGCCCGTCGGGCCTCTCTTTATCGTTGATTTCGCTAGGGCAAAGCAGAAACGACACTCGCACCCGCGCTACTTGTGGCTGCAAGCTGATGGGTTTCGTGTAATCGATCAAATTTTGCAAATTCGCTTGTTCAGCATAAGGGAGCAAGCGAGTTTGCATACTCCAGTAAACGGCATTACCATTGGTCAAGTAATCCCCAAGCGGCGGCAATTGTTTGCGCACCGACTCATGATTGTGCATCGCTAGTCCCAATTGCTTGAGATTATTCTGACAACTCATCCGACGAGCTGCTTCCCGCGCCGCTTGAACGGCAGGCAATAATAATCCCACCAGGATTCCGATAATTGCAATAACGACTAACAACTCGACCAATGTGAAGGCGCGTCGCATGGTGAAGAATCTCTTTAATGGAATACGAGAAAGTTCTGTCGATGGTTACGCATGGCTGCAAGGATTTGGCGAGCTCATCATGAACATTCGATGAAGAATCGAGATTATGATGCCTCACGCCCTGTGCGGCTACGGGTCGAACTACCATTGCACCCATAGAGGAGGCGTTTTCGGCTGTTTGCATCGTTTAGCCCGTACGCCGTAGGCAGCGCTGCGCGAGAAAATAGATGGTGGAGCAGTAGAACAGTAGAGCTATCCAGCATCGACTTTCAGACGCAAGAATTCGTTTAGCCCGTACGCCGTAGGCTAGGCGTACTTCCGTTTGATTCTCCGTTTCGCTAGACCGAAGGACGTAATGGGGGATTTGACTCTGATGTCCGCTGGCTTCCGGCAAACAGGAAGGAGATTGAGTATTACGAAAGGTTGTACATCGTCAGAATAGACGATCAAGACGGAAAATAATTCAAAACTGCTTATCGGATCGTCAGAATTTTTCAACCATTTCGCTGTTAAGGCGAACCCCAAGATCATGAATACGATACCGATGATGGTTACCGTAACGCTGACGCTAAGCGACGGCATCAAACCGTCTCCAACTCCATTCTTGGCAGCGTGAAGAGCAGTTTCAGAGAAAACGGCCAGCCGCTCATTTCGAGCATGACCGACGACTTGAGTTTTGCTCCAGCAGCGACCTTACCGGTTAAGGATGCCAAGTTATCAGGTGTAAGAAAGTGCAATCATGAATTCAGTTCTCTCGTGGTGTCGATCCGCCATGCCGATGGCCGTCGCGCTTCTGTTGGCTGTACCAATGTTAGCGTCTGCACAAACAACATCCAATGGGCCGACAACCGCATCAGCCACCGCGACGAATCCTGACGAAGCCAAGAAGATGAAAACGCTCAACCAACAAAGCCGAAGAGCTCTTCTTCGATGGGGTGACTTCAGCCAAACTTGTCGTCAACACTCAGTGGGTTATTTCTATTGAGCCAGTCCAGCCTCGCAAGATACTGCGGCAATGATGAAAGACCAACCTGAGAATTGGAGAGTATATTGGCAATAGAGAATGTTCTTGCAGATTGATGAACTTCAGATTTCAACGTGCCTCTGTTGAAGTCGCTCCTGAATTTCCGACTTGATTCTTTCGATTTCATTTTGGTTTGTTTGTGGAAAGAACGGCAAGTCATCCAGAGCCACACCCATCTTTGCCAAAGTTAGTCGCCATGCTTGTACATCGTCGTAACTGTGTGCAATGGGCATCTCTCGCTGAAAAATGAGGCTTCTGATCCTTGTAGCATCTTGTTTCGCGGCAGGGCCGAGTGACGTGTAGGCTTCTCGAATTCCTTCGACCATAACGCGTTGTTCCGTCCAGTATTTTTTTGACGTAACGTGATCCAATGCGTCGTTAAGCATAGGGAGCGCTCGTTCGGCACCCAAATCAGCCAACCGAGAAAGGAATGGCCCGGCTTGCTCATAGAGTTCTGGACGAGTCCAGATTTCAAGGTGCGCTGGATCGGGGTTCGCGAAGATACCTGGGGACATAGAGGCTAAAGCCGCCGCGCATTCTGCTCGCTCTGCGTGCGTTGAATCATCGAAAGTGATCCGTTGTGCATAGGCGATGTTGAGTTCGTCTGGCGCCTTACCCTTATGAAAGAGGTTCCTCATCGGAATGGCGATGTCCTTGATCCGCCGGTCACCCACGATGCGAGCGATCAAGGCGCAATCGTTCTTGTCCGCGTTGAAGAAAAAGAGCGCCAGCCAGCGTCGCGCCAGTTCCAGCTTGGCAGGACTCGCGTTGGGGTCGTCGAGCGCAAGTTGGACTTCTCTGCGTAATCGCTCGCGGGTAGTACCAAGATCGGCGAGACGTGGCATGTCAATCGCTTCCAACAATGTCGGCGCCAAAACTAACTGCTCGCCCGGTGACGTCCAATTGCTTCCGCCGAGACCAAACGATGCGTTGGTGACTGTGCCAGCACCGAACGTGACGTAGAATCCGAAGCATAAAAATCGGGTGGGGACAAAATGTCGAACGTGACTCTTGCGGTACTGCACATCGCTTCCGGCACGAACAATTTCGACTCGTTCGATTTGTGGATGTTCTTTGCTGTCGTTGGAAACTAATCGCACGACCCAGTCGGCTTTTTCGACGGGTGTTGGCTCAACCACAGCAATTCGTTCCGCGCCGGCGAGTCGGATCGCCCAATCAGCTTCGAGCGCTTTCTCTGCCTCGATCGCATCGATCCCTTTTATAGTTCGCAAAAGCCCTGGATGCTCGCGAATCAACCGACCAGGCTCCAACGGGAACACTCCCAATTCCGCGTCTGCGCCTGGACGTACCAACGCGAATGCCGCAACCGAGTGATGCGAACTGCCGATATTCGAATTCGTGTTTTCGATCGTGACGCTTTTCACACCCGGTAAATCTAAGAGCATCGCGCACAGGTAGTCACATTCGGGAGACCGGTAGAGCTCGCCATTCTCGACGTACACATTTCCGTTCAAGGTAACAGGTTTATCAGGCAGAATGTCGGGAAGATTGACTGCTTGAAATTCAGAAATCGCTGAAGATCGTAGCGGCTGCATGATCAGCCAACTAAGTCCGAAGGTCAGTAGGATCGCGATTGGAAATGAGAACCAGCCATACTTTTTCGGGAAAACTAGCTGGAACCCCATCGTGGCCGCCAAGTAAACGAATAGGGTTGGTGTAGAGAGAAGCAATAATCCTGGAACAATGAGTGCCACAAAGCCGAATACGACCAACATCGGGCAGCAAATGCAAACGGCGGCTGTGATGCCTGTAAAGACTAAGAGGGTATAGCCGAATAGTCGCATATTAAGTCCAGCATGGTGACGTTGGTCGCAAACTCGAAGTGGTGACCGAACCAATCGGTCGACTGTAACCTTCCACCGTGAGAAAACGACGCGAAAGTCTAGTTTATGATTTGCGGTCAACGCTTCCACTCAATCAAAGAGAGGCCGCGACAAATCGTGTTACAGTTGGAATATCCCGGAAAATCGGTTTTTTTCGACCGCTTTCATGGGTAAAACTTGAGATCGCTAGCTCGGGCTTGTAACGCACTGCAATCGAGGAGCCCGGCTTGTCATACGTCAAGTGCGAACGAGACCGTGTACCGTTGGAAAAGCTAAACCGACGCTAACGCGTTGCGGCTGATGTTGCGCGGTCGCGATGGTAGCTTGTAAGTGATCGTCCCACTGGCGAAATGCAAGTGGTGACCGGACGTTGTATTTCGACGAAGTAGCTACCCAACGGCATTCACCGCGCGGAGGGCTGGGGGGCGAGAGTTTGGCTTCTTATTGAATTGTGCTGGCCGAGCCGCACTGAGTTGACGCAACCTCGACGATAGGCCGAGACGTACAGATGTACGTGTGGTGAGGTCATGAGTTATTGAGCTACTCGTTCCAAGGCTCTGCCCTATTTATACTACACATCTTCTGGCGTATCAAAATCATCTCATGAAAACACGATAACTGAGTTCGTTCAGCCCGTAGCTGGATCGCACAGGACACGTCAGCGCTCCAGGCTTCAGAGCGATAAATGTTGGATCTGTTGCAAATGGTCCTTGGTCTGAAGCCCGAAGGGCCGATACATTAGTCGAACACATTCTGCTTGTCATACTCAACTTCATGTTTCGCTTGCAAAGCTAAATACTCATCCTCGAACGATTGAGCTTGATGACGAAATCAGAAACAGCAACTTTGGCAGGAATACGAAGAAGTGGATGTGAGTGATCATAAAATCCTCCAACCTTTAGCGCGAAACCACTCAGTTCATTGGCTGTACCAGCCATGTAAGCAAACACGTTATCGCGAAATCCATCTGTTAGCGATCGTTGCCCGTTCTTGGTGTTGAAGATGACATGCTTAAGTAATTGTTGATGAGTACATCATAGATGTGCTCCCAGACTTGGTTTTTTGTCTGATCATTTTACAGCACATTTGGGCGTATTGATTGTACAATTGTACTTTTATCGGGACAGCAATTTCGCAAAATGACCAGAGGAAACTAGGAGGCTTATTGGACGGCGCGCTCGGGTGTGTCGGCCCTTCGGGCTTTAGACCGATAAACGTTGAAACTGTTGCCTAATCGATGCACTGCCCGCTCCGAGGATGTCCCCACTGCGGATGCGACGTGTACTGGACCAATCATCATGTCGCTGGCTGCGGGTGTGGAATGATGTCAGGGCTGCGATAGGTAGGCTGTCTTAAATCGGTTATCTGCTTAGTACAGGCTTTAGCTCTTGTTTTTGCCGAACACAAATGGGTTCGCTTTCTCTAGCTTGTCGGTCACATCGCCGTTGAGTTTGAAAATTTCCTTCTCCACCTTCAGCTCCATCTCCGGTTGTCCCTGGCTAAAGTTGAGCTTCGTTATATCGACCCAGACCACATTCGGGGCATAAGTGCTCTCGAAATAGTAGCGTCCTCCCGTCAGATCCTGCACCGTTCGAAAGATGGTGCTGGAAACATTGGGCTTTTTCGGGTCTGGCTTGCCGAAGGGCACAGAGATATTTCGAATAACGCTGAACATGTATGCTGCACCCTCGGCGCGGTTGGTAGGCTTCGGTAAGTTCTCTGCGTAGTAGGCTGCTCGCACAAAACGATCGGTCGGAGTTCGCTCGCCTGGAAGCGGCTTGTCTCCGCCAAACGTGCGGTATTGCTTCAGATTCTCAATCTGCTTGTCGTAGGTCGGTTCGTTGGTCATAACGGTGAAACGCTGATCGTGATATACCTTGGCCTTACCAGCGATGTACTCAATTACCGCTGAATCGCCAGACTTGTCGCCGAGCGACATGTGTACCAAAGTAGGAAAGCCGTTTGGCAGCACCAACGTCTCGATCTGATAGGGGACTGAATTCATCGCCTCGACGGCCTCAGCTACTGTCGCATAGTTATCGAGAAAGTACTGCGCCCATTGCATGACGCCTATGCCTTCCGCTTTGGGATCGCGTTCACCGTAGTCGCAGTCGCCAGCAAGGTAAAGAACTTGGGCACTTAAACCCTTCTCGTTGACACCTTCGTGAGTCCCCATGTCGTAGCCGGTGACCACTAAGCTGCCGTACTTCGAGGTCCACTTGTGTGGGTTCTCGGCCACAGCGCCTGTACGTTCTATCCCTCGAGGATAAACCCGAAATGAGGAGCTTGCTTTTTCAGTCCAATCCTGCGTTCTGCCAACATAAACTTGGCCATCCGGTGCGACCCAAATAACGCGCGTGCAGGCCAATGCAAAGGGAGCTGAAAAGAGCCCGAAAAGAAAAACAGTTAGTGCTAAGATACTGCGCCGCATAGATACTCCATCGAATTAGTATTTGGTACCAGTGATTGCCGCAGTCAAGCGATTTACGTTGAAAATGACACAGCCACGGGATTCGCCGAGAGTTGTTTGGACAAGTACCCATCATACCAAAATGTTCATTTCGGTGTTATTCAATAGCGGGATTTTGGCGGGCAGACTCTAGTACTGATCTTTGCCTGGATGATTCGAAATACGTTGCCCAATCATCTGAGGCTCGGTACTTAAAGCTGAGGCAATAACCGGCAAGTTGCTTGGGTAGCTCTGGATTGAGGGTTGGATCTTTCCAAGCAATGACAGAGATCGAGTACTCGCGGCCTTCTCGATGGAGTTCTCCCGTTTTGACATGCTTGGTCAGCCAATCCGACGCCCGAATCACCGCAGTCTTGGTGCACTCGTCGTCCGGCAAACGGAGCATTTCTTGTCCGATAGCAACCGAGCTCCAGTAGAACATCAGAAAGAGCAAGTTTGCAAAGAAGTAGTTTGACATACGAGCTAACCGACATCTTCGACTGAACATTAGGAAAACGATTTCGGTTTCTATGGAGAAATGGCTGTAGCCAACTGGTCGAGTTTTCGCCGCGCAGTTTCCATATCACCTTGGACGATCAATAGCACGATCTCATCCACTGCTCTATTCGCGTCAGCGTCCGAATGGGCTCGGCGCAATTGCAGGATCTTGATAGGTAAGCGTAAATCGGCGGTGGTAAAGCGTTCTTCCCCGCCAAATCTGACAGATTGCAAGTGCTCCAGATCTCTGTAACCGAACTCGATACTGGGCTCGATCTGTGTCCCTTCGCCCCAATCATTCCAGGTCGCGATTTGAATGATTTGCGCTTTTGACTTGAGGGCTTTCTGTAATGTCATTTGAAACGTGCGACCTGAGTCGTCCGGCAACCGCGGGTAACCATCACCAACACCAGCGTCCTTGTAAATGTCGGCAAAGCGAGGGAATACGGCAGGAATCATTGAAGGCCAGTAAGCAGCATCCGTCAGGAATTGGTCGACTTGGGACAAACCTACGTTCGGAGCCGGCCAACCAAAACCACCGATCGCTCCGTCGCGCCGAATGTCTTGGCTGAAGTAAGCGACAGGCGAATCCAAACGTGATATACATTCCTTCCACTCGGCTGACGTTAGCCCCGAGTGGCCAAACGACAATAGCAACGGTCGATGGTCTAATTGAACGTAGCTGCCAGACTTGAACCAGTACTTGCCTAGCCAGGCGATTTCGCTAACCGCATGTGTTACGCGATCAGATGCTGCGATGCGGTTGGCTTCCACAAGTGCAGGAATCGTCTGATCCTCATAGCAGATAACGAACTTCATCTTCAGTCGCTCGCACTGCTCCAACACTCGTGTCGTATTGCGATTCAAGATTGCATAATCGCGGTAGTCCGTCAGCCCATACCAATCGACGATGACACCATCGATACCAGAGAGCTTCATGAGTATCAGATGGTACTCCAACACATGAGGATCACCGGAGTCGTAGGGGCCAATGATCGGATGATACTTCGAAGCAATCTGCCGATGGCCATCGCTTTCCTGATCGGGATCGAACCTATTCATTGTCCAGTGCCAGCCCCAATGGTCACTAAACGGCTTGGCAGTGTACCACGGCATGTAATGCGCCAGGACCATCGGTGAGGAGTTTTTATTCGATGGTTGAACACGTTTTACTGCTGGCTCTTGGGCGCATGCATACAAGCTCAAGCATAGGAGAAGAATCCAGACGCAATGAATACGTGGCGACAGAATCATGTAGAGCTGTTGCTTTCGATAAGAGGATTTTCGTCGATGCAGTATATCAGTTGGCAAGCGGTATTTGAATAACGCCACCATTCGAATGTTCACTGCTGCCATCGAATTCAAAGCGGACCAGCTCGATAAACGGGAATGCATGAGTTCCGTTAGCCGCTAACCCGCGACCGTGTCTGGGTTATGCTTTCCGAGGGGAGGAAGAGGCAAACGCCGCGTGACAGTCGACGGATTGATTTGGTCTTCTGCGCTAACGATGGTCCCGCAGGCTTGGCACTTTGCGGGAGAGCAACGTGCGGGTATTCGGTCCCCAGAATTCGATTCGTGATACCCCAGCGCTCCCGCCGTGCCCCAGCGTGGAACCCGCAATCGTTACACTTGTAGAGGTAGGTGAACATTGAAGAGATCCCTTTGGGTGTAACGACCCACGTCGCCGAATGATGCTGTTTTTCTGTGAAAGCATCAAACGCGACTTTGATGCACGCCATAGTTCTGGCTCTTGTGTCTGGTACCGCTCAGCGTAACAGACTTCCCGGCTAACCGGATAGATCTTTTTGTATAAAGCCACATATAGCGGCCAAAAGGAGAGTTTTGACAAGCGGTACGGCACTGGCAGTCTTGGGCGAATTCGAAAATTGCCGGTATGAAGTGTCGGTGTATGACAACTGCGAGTTTGGAGTTGAGTAGGCCGGGCTGAAAGCCCATCCTACAAGTTGAAATGCGGGCTGACGCATCGGCGACTGCGAGGTTATCCCTCCTTGATTTTCCCGAATTCTTCGCTACTGCAGAGGCGGATTTGACTTTTTCTCAATCTCTCGGTTTCGTATTCCTTCAAAACACCATATTGAGACGCACTCACTTTTTAATGAGAGAAGGCAAATTTCTATATTTGTTCCCTAGCAAGCCATGAACTTGTTGCGTCAGCATGTTGGATTTCTGAGGAAGTTGGGAATTAAGTTGCTGGATGTGGAAGCCTTCAACAAAAAATCGGCTGGCTCGTTAATTCGGAGTCCGCAACCGATATCCTATTCCTTGCTCTGTGAGCAAATATTGGGGACGACTAGGGTTGGGTTCCAGCTTCTTTCGCAGGTTAGCCATGAATACGCGAACATAATGTGGTTCGTTGGCGGAACCCTGCCCCCACACTTCTTTCAATAGATATTGGTGAGTTAGCACTCGACCGCGATTGCGCACCAAAAGCGCCAGCAGATCAAACTCAAGTTTCGTGAGCTTGACTTCGATACGGTCAACAAACACCTGACGAGTTGCCAGGTCACCGTGAACTTGGCCAAATCGAAATGTATGGTCTTCGCCAGCACCGGCAGGACGCGCTGCGCGACGTAAAGCGCTGCGAATCCTGGCAAGCAACTCGCCAACTCCGAACGGCTTGGTGAGATAGTCATCTGCCCCCGCATCCAATGCCTGAATCTTGCTCCTCTCTTCACCGCGCGCGGATAGAACTATAATCGGTAGAGTTGACCAGCTGCGAACCGATTCGATAATGCTAATGCCATCCGCATCGGGCAAGCCGAGATCTAGTAACACGATTGCTGGGTGCTCCTGCGTAATGAGACGCAAACCATCTTTGGCCGTCGTTGCCGAAACAATACGAAAGCCCTCCACTTGAAGTGATGCGAGAAGAAACTTCTGGATCGGAGCTTCATCTTCGATAACAGCAATGAGTGGAGCACTAGAGTCAGACATATCGTTATTCGTCGATCTCCTGAGTGATGTGAGGCGGAGTTGATTCGTGAGGGATAATGAATCTTACGATAGTCCCACCGCCGTCACGATTGCTAGCTGTGATTGTACCCTTGTGAGCACGTACGATCGCATCGCATATAGCCAAGCCTAAGCCCGTCCCCCGACGATCTGTATTCTTACCAGACCCGCGATTAAATGTCTCGAAAATCCTCTTCTCGTCTCCTGGAATTATACCACAACCTCGATCGGCGATTTGGATGGCAATACCGTCGCTGAGCTTTTCACAATGGATCTCGATAAGTGTCTGACTCGGTGAGTACTTTAATGCATTGTCGATTAGGTTAACAAGTATCGTCTCTAAGAGGATTTCATCACAGTGGATAAGTGGCATATCTCCCTCGATATGCACTTTAATCTCGCGACCGCCCAGAATGTGATCAATCCGGCGTAACGCGGAGCCGATGACTTCCTCTACCGGTAACCACTGGCGATTGATCTGAATCTTTCCACTGGATAGTCGGGTCATATGCAGTAAGTTTTCTATCAGTCGAGTCAGTCTTTGTGACTCATCGACAATCGTCTCGAGCAACGCATGGTTTGCGGCATCAATTGATTCTTTCTGAACGTTTGCATCGAGACTACTAGCGGCGCCAGCTATCGCAGCCAGTGGCGTTCGTAGATCGTGCGAGACCGCGCTCAAAAGTGAACTCCGTAATTTCTCCGTTTCAAACTCCAGCTCTGCCCGCTGCGATCTCTCGGATAAGTTGTTACGCTCAATCGCGAAAGCGATTTGAGTAGCATACGTTTCTAACAACTGTCTGGCATCGACTGAGAGTTGCTGATGGGCTTGCGAGGGTTGAATGGCCATTACGCCTGCTACGTTGTCAGGGGTCGAAAGCGGGATGTAAAACGCCTCAGCGCTGGGCAGCGTGTTCGTTCCAGCACCTGCGGGCTCATTATGATCCAGAACCCATTGTGCAGTAGCGAACTCTTTCGCGCTCGCTGCAAAGCTCGCGACATGCCCAAGTATAGGCCGTACCTGGCGATCTTCGTTAGGCAAATAAATCACGGTGTAAGCGTCGAAGACCTCCGATATGATTTGCTCTGTTTCACGGAGTAGATCGGCTGTCTTGGCAGTGTTGGCTAAGCGATGGCTGAGTCGATAAAGTGCCTCTGCCCTTCTTTCATTTCGACGTGCTACTTCAGCTTGATTGCGAACGCGGGCAGTGAGCGAGCTAGCCAGTAAACCGACAACCAGCATCACCGCGAAGGTCACTAAGTACTGGCTGTCGTACACGGTGATACGGTAGTAAGGTTCCGTGAATAGGACATCGAAGATCAGTACCGAAGCGATGGCCGATACGATCGAAGGGAGTGTTCCAAGTCGGGCTGCGGTGGCTACTACCGAGAGCAAGTAAACCATCACCAAGTTAACTTCTGAGAAACCAGCCTGGTTCATCAAAAGCGTTATGCAGGTGGCGGCAATTGTATAAGTAAAGGCTTCCAACCAATTCCATGCACTTGGGCGAGATGAGTTGGCATGCCATGCAGGTCTAGGCTCGCGTGCTTCGTCTAGGCCTCGAACCACAACGACGTCCATATTGCCGCTGTCGCGGAGCAAGCGATCGACCAGTGACGGTGCGGTAGACCACCAGCGACGACTTGTATCACCCGTCTTGCCAACCACAATCTTCGTCACATTGCGACTCGATGCGTACAAGACGAGAGCTTGGCTAACATCATCCCCGGACGCCTGAACGATTTCTGCCCCCAGGCTTTCGGCAAGTTTCAAATTGCGGTGGAGTTGTTGGCGATCACTATCGCTCCATTGCGATACAGCAGAGGACTCGATGTGTAATGCAATCCAGGGAGCCTGAAGTCGATCCGCGAGCCGCTTGGCTGCTCGCACCACTTTGGCGGATGTTGGGCTTGGACCAACACAGACTAACAGTCGCTCATTGGTAGGCCAAGGGCGATTACTAGCACTTCCAATCCTGGCGATTTCGACATCCTCGTGGACCCGGTCGGCCGCATGCCGCAGCGCCATCTCGCGAAGTGCCACGAGATTATTCTTGCGAAAGAACTTTTCCAACGCAAATGCGGCTTGCTTAGGTAGATAAATTTTTCCCTGGCGTAATCGCTCTAAGAGATCGTCGGGGGTCACATCAATGAGTGTAATTTCATCAGCCAGTTCAAGAACGGAATCGGGCACCGTTTCGCGAACTTGGACCCCACTAATTTCGGCCACCACGTCATTGAGCGACTCAACATGCTGGACGTTCAATGTTGAAAGTACATTGATCCCTGCCGCGAGCAGCTCTTCCACATCCTGCCAACGCTTTGCATGACGACACCCAGGTGCATTTGTATGGGCAAGCTCATCCACCAAGATAAAATCAGGCTTACGAGCCAAGGCCGCATCCAAATCAAACTCGCGCAAAACGGAACCGCGATAGGAAACTTCTAAAGGCGCCAGGCCTTCGAGTCCTTCCGTTAAGGCTTGCGTCTCGGGACGAGCATGCGGCTCGACGTATCCAATGATAACGTCGCGTCCTTCGCGTTTCATCGCCTGGGCAGCTTGAAGCATCGCATAGGTTTTGCCAACACCAGCCGCATAGCCAAAGAACAATCGTAGTTTACCCCTCGATGATCCCGTCTGAGCGTCGGATGCATCCGAGCGTATTCGGGCAAGCATCTGCTCCGGTGTTGGTCGCTCTTGTTCGTTCATAGCGATCCAACCGACTTGAATTTTGAGTCCAACAGCAGGTTGAACTCGAGGACGTTGATGCAACCTTCGGGCGCTGCCGTATTGATGACATCAGCCCCAGCTTGCTGTTGCAAAAGATCTTTTATGGCGGACGGATTAACTTGTCGGCTCATGGCTATTCGGTCTGCTTGAATCATTGCGGCCGCTAGACTTATATGCGGGTCCAAGCCTGAACCAGAAGCCGTAACCAGGTCCGCAGGTATCGAGGAACCACTCTCCAAAACGTAACTCGCAATGATTTCTTCCGCTCTTTCGCGAATCTTAAGGTTGGTCGGTGACAAATTGCTTCCACCAGCCCCAGCAGCATTGTAATCGACCGCCGATGGTCGGGGCCATAGGTACTCAGGTCGAGTAAACTTTTGGGCCACAAGCCGTGAACCGATTACTTTTCCGTTGTTGCTGTAAATTAAGCTGCCTAAGCGTTGCTCTGGCGCAAGCAGGGCTGCGGATGCGAGCACAAGCGTCGTATAACCGATAACACAAAAGGCAATTGTCAAGGCTGTCAGCCGAATCGTACGTGTGAATTCAGTAAACATCATTTTTTCCTTGTATTCTTAAGAGACTTAAGCCCAACCCACCGCGACCAAAATGAGATCGATTGCCTTGATGCCGACAAAGGGAACGATCAAGCCGCCAAGCCCGTAGACAAGCAGGTTGGTTCCCAGTAGTGCATCTGCTCCGATCGGTCGGTACTTCACACCTTTGATGGCGATTGGAATAAGCAGCGGTATGATCACCGCATTGAAAATGACTGCCGCTAAAATGGCACTGCGTGGTGTTGCGAGGCCCATGATGTTAAGTGGTGCCAGGTGTGGCATGGCACTCATAAACACGGCGGGAATAATTGCGAAGTACTTGGCAACGTCATTGGCGATGCTGAATGTGGTCAAGGCACCGCGAGTCATCAGCATTTGTTTGCCCGTGGCGACAATGTCAATAAGCTTCGTGGGATTAGAGTCCAAGTCGACCATGTTGCCAGCTTCTTTGGCCGCTTGAGTTCCGGTGTTCATCGCCACAGCCACATCAGCTTGTGCTAGGGCGGGCGCGTCGTTAGTTCCATCGCCCGTCATCGCGACCATGTGACCTTCACTCTGGTAGCGACGAATCAACTCCAATTTTGCTTCAGGTGTTGCCTCGGCAAGGTAATCATCAACACCAGCTTCTGCAGCGATCGCAGCGGCAGTCAGCGGGTTATCGCCAGTGATCATCACGGTCTTGATCCCCATGCGTCGCAATTCGATGAAGCGTTCCTTGATTCCACCCTTAACGATGTCTTTCAAATAGACAACGCCTAGAGCTTGATCATTTTCGGCAACTACCAGTGGTGTTCCACCTGCTTTGGAGATGCGTTCGGCTTCGGATTTCAATTCGCGCGGCAGTTCCTTGCCCTGTGCCTCTAGATAGTTCGTGATCGCATCGACAGCCCCTTTTCGAATGACACGACCTTCAAGATTTAGTCCGCTCATTCGCGTGCGGGCGCTAAACGGTACGACCTCAGCTGCTAGTTCCTCGAGGGCTTGGCCGCGAAGACCGTATCGGTTTTTGGCCAGCACAACAATACTCCGCCCTTCGGCTGTTTCGTCAGCGAGGGAGGCGAGTTGGGCGACGGTGGCCAGCCGCTTCTCGTCGATTCCCGGTGCTGGAATGAATTCTGCGGCTTGGCGGTTGCCTAACGTAATTGTCCCGGTTTTATCCAACAGCAGAACGTCCACGTCGCCCGCTGCTTCAACTGCTCGACCGGACATCGCCATTACATTCGCTTGGCTAAGTCGAGCGATTCCAGCAATGCCGATTGCAGCCAATAAAGCACCGATGGTTGTTGGGATCAAACACACCAGTAGCGCGACCAAAGTAGGTACATCGATAGTAACCTCAAAGTAAGTAGCGATCGGATAAAGTGTCACGCAAACGAGCAAGAACACCATGGTGAATCCTGCTAGCAGAATCGTCATTGCGATCTCATTGGGAGTTTTGGCTCGATTCGCTCCTTCGACCATCGCGATCATGCGATCCAGAAAACTTTCACCCGGCTTTGCAGTAACCTTCACGAAGATATGATCCGAGACAACGCGTGTTCCCCCCGTTACCGCGCTGCGGTCGCCGCCGCTTTCACGAATCACGGGTGCACTCTCACCTGTCACAGCGCTCTCATCAACAAGAGCAATCCCTTGTACGACTTCGCCATCAGCCGGTATGATTTCACCTGGACGAACAACGACGAAGTCTCCAACTTTTAGTGTCGACGCAGGAACTTGATCGATGAGATGTCCGGCGATCTCCGCTACTTTATTCGCCGTGACATCTTTGCGAGCGGAACGCAGGCTCGCGGCTTGAGCTCGCCCACGGGCTTCGGCAACAGACTCCGCGAAATTCGCAAAGAGAACGGTAAACCAGAGAATGATGGTTAGACCTAGGAAATACCAAGCTGCCTCATCTCCCTTATAAAAGGCCTCAGTTGTAAGCAAGGTCGTTAATGCAGCCCCGATCTCAGAGATGAACATCACCGGGTTTTTGGCCATACGTATGGGGTTGAGCATCTCGAACGATCGGATGATCGACGGAAGGAGCATGCTCCAGTTAAATAGATCTGACTTTGGGCGAAGGGATGCTTGGCCTGGACCAGGTCGCCCTGAACCAGGCTGATTCGAGTTCGGCTCAACGGAAACAGTTGACATATTTTTTCACTCCAATTGTGTTTTACAGAATAGTTATTGAGCTGCTTGCAATTGCTCAGCAATCGGCCCCAACACGGCCAACGGCAAGAACAAGAGGGCGCCTACGATCAGCACCGTTCCGAGCAGAATGACACCAAACATCCATGAGTCGGTGCGGAAGGTACCCGCACCTTCCGGCGTAGCTCGCTTACTGCTGAGTGAGCCAGCAATCGCGAGTGGCGCGATGATCGGTATAAAGCGAGCGAACAACATCACCAGGCCAGTGGCTATATTCCAAGGTGGCGTATTGTCTCCCAGCCCTTCAAAGCCGGAGCCATTATTCGCAGCAGCCGAACTGAATTCGTAGACGATCTGTGTTAGACCGTGGCTACCAGGGTTGCTCAACGTTTCACGTCCCCATGAGGTGGCTGCAAACAAAGCCGTTCCACCGAGAATGAAGGCTGGATGCGTGAGGATGGTTAGTAATGCCAGCTTGATCTCATGTGAGTCGATCTTTCGGGCTAGATACTCCGGTGTCCTACCAACCATCATACCTGCCAGGAAGACGGACAAGACAATGAACAGAAACATGTTGAGCATGCCCACACCAATACCACCAAACTCGACGTTTAGCCACATACCAGTCAGCGGAGCGATGCTGGTCAGTGGATTGAGACTATCGTGCATCGCATTGACGGATCCATTGGAAGTCGATGTCGTCGAGACAGCCCAAAGAGGACCAGCCGATGCACCAAATCGTAACTCTTTACCTTCAAGATTGCTGGACGCTGAAACAGGTAGGTTGGCTAGAGCTTGAGTCGATTGCTGCTCACACAGAACGGCATAGGCGACAAAGCTAACAAGTAGCAATCCCATAACACAGACAACCACGTGTGAGTGCCGTACTCTGCCTGTGATCCGTCCAAACATCCATACACAAGCCATTGGCAACACAAGAATGCAAAAATTGCTGATGATATTGGTCCAATAAGTTGGGTTCTCCAAGGGGTGCGTACTATTTGGACCAAAGAACCCACCGCCATTGGTGCCTAACTGCTTGATGGCCACAAACGCTGCCACCGGACCACGAGCTATTGTCTGTGTCGCGCCTTCGAGTGTCGTTGCTTCCGCCGCGCCGGACAGAGTCATCGGCACGCCACTGACAGCCAAACACAAGGCCACAACAAATGATAGAGGTAAGAGAATGAGGAACGAAGCGGTTGCCACATCACGATAGAAGTCCCCCATCGACTTCGCGCCTGACATGGCTCGTGCTACCGCAACGAGTACAGCAAGTCCAGTGGCTGCTGAAACGAATTGCAACCACATGAGCGACAGTTGTGAAAGGTAGCTCAACGCCGCTTCACCCGAGTAGTGTTGCAGGTTCGTATTGGTGACAAACGAAATGGCCGTATTAAATGCCAAGGTTGGCTCGAGGCCAACTTTCTTATCAGCGTTGAGGGGCAAATAGTCTTGAAACGAGAGGACTGCGAAAACGAGGACGAACATTCCATAGTTGAACACGAGCATGCTGCAGCAATAGCCAGCCCAGGTAACAGGGATAGATGAGTCGCTTCGCCCTAGCCCCAGCTCGAGCCAGTGATTCCAGCGTCGTAGGAGCGGCGATTGGCTTTGGGAGTCGAACACCCATTGCATGTACCGAGAAAGCGGCCAGGCTATTACAAGGGCGAGGCCCAGTATCAATAAAGGTAGAATCCAGGTATTCATGACAGTAACATTCTCCTAGAACTTTTCTGGGCGCAGCATCGCGTACGTGAGATAGACGAACGAAAGAACAACCACAAAAACGACAATGGTATTCATTGGGCACCTCGTGATCTTTCGATCCAGTAGATCAGTGCCCAGAGTAGTGCGAACCCACAGGTCGCGACGAAGAACATGACTAGTGTCAACATGACGATCTCCTTTAGTACGAGTGACTGATAAGAAGTATCGCCTTGTCGATGTTAAGCGCGCATCAAAAGCGTTTGTAGAAGTATCAAAGTTTTATCAAGACGAAGCCGAACTCATCGAGTTTCCTTCTACAGCGTCGCTCTAAAGTGGTTCGCTACCGACATTCTCCATTCTGCCGAAACGTTGCCTGGGTTATGAAAACGCGAGCGAATAACCGAATGCTGCAAGCTTAAGCACAACGGAGGCTTACACGGTATTGGCGAAGAAATGGCTTTAGCCGTTTCTTCGCAAGTTATGGTGAGGCTAGTTCGATGCCAAACCCCTTATCCCTACTTTGGTGATCCTGTAGCGACATGAGCCGCAGAATGAGTGTGTGCCAAGTTGTCTCGCTTTGCGTGTGCAGAATTCCACGGGCTGAACACAGAACCGATTTGTGCCGGATTCATTACCTAGTTTTTCGAAAACGGCTAACCCCTCCATATTCGAAGCGGAAATCGGACATCCACGCAATGGCCTGCATTTCGATGTTGTTTGCGTCCAAACCCAGCGAACTAAATCCGACTGCAGGACATAACAGATCTCTTCTTGGCATGCCATTTGCGTGAACTAGACCAACACCATGATAAAAGAGAAACTCCGACAGTTTGAAGAGGGTTACAAGAAAACCCCCATGGAAGAAATTGTGTCCGTACCGTCTCCGGTTCACTATCGAAGTTTCACGAACAGCATCCGTTCGTTTTCCATGTACGAGGCCGGGAGTATAAGATGGACTATCTGCCAGCTGGCGTCGGCAAAAGCATTTGAGCTTTTATCTTGAGTGGCCCGCAACTTTACAAGCGAAGTGATCAACCAACGAAAGAAAACAACTATGAGAATGAAAACTTCGAAAATCCTTTTCGCCGCGTTCTTGGGCGTACTAGCGCTCATCACCGCGACCTCGGCTCATGCGGATGACAAGAAACCGAATATCATCGTCATCATCGCCGATGACATGGGTTACTCGGACATAAGTTGCTTTGGCGGCGAGATTAAGACGCCGAACATTGACGCGCTTGCTAAACGGGGAGTACGAGCGACGAATTTTTACGTCGGCCCCACCTGCTCCCCTACCCGCTCGATGTTGCTCAGCGGCTGCGATCATCATGTGGCGGGCTTTGGAAATATGGATGAACTCGCTGGGCCCAAGCAGAAGGGGAAACCTGGCTACGAAGGCTATCTCAACGATCGCGTCGTGCCCGTGGCGAAACTACTGCAAGCGGCTGGATATCACACCTACTGGGCGGGGAAATCCCATATGGGTTACGAACCATCGCACTGGCCCGCAGCTATGGGCTTCGAACGCGACTTCGCGCTGTTGCAAGGTGGCGGCAGCAATTGGAGCGATATGACGTATCCGAATCCTGCTCACCCGAAGCTTAATTTCACGCTCAATGGCAAGCCGCTTCACAAGCTTCCCGATGATCACTTTTCCTCAGAAGCCTACACCGACTTTATCATTAAGAGCAACGAGGAGCATAAGGCGGACGGTAAACCGTTCTTTGCTTACTTGAGCTTCCAGGCTGTGCATTCGCCCTTCGCCGCGCCGGACGATTGGTTGGACAAATACAAGGGAGTTTATGACAAGGGCTACGATGCCATCCGGGCGGAGCGCCTCGCGCGCATGAAGGATCTGGGCATCGTCAGCAAGGATACTGCGCTCTCGCCGCGCGTGCCTGGCGTTCCCGCGTGGGACACGCTTACACCCGAACAGAAAAAACTCTCCGCACGCCGTATGGAAGTCTATGCCGCGATGCTCGCAAACATGGATCATCACATCGGGCGATTGGTAGAGCATCTCAAACAAACTGGGCAGTATGAGAACACACTCGTAGTTTTCCTCTCAGATAATGGGGCGGAACCAGTGGAACTCGCCGCACTTGTCGAGACAGTCTATAGCGAAGATGCCAAAAAATGGTTTTTCGAAAATGTTGACACTCGCCCCGAGAACTGGGGTCGCAAAGGATCAGCGACAGACTATGGCGCCGCGTGGGCGCAGGTCGGCTCGACACCATTGCGATTCTACAAGGCCTGGACGGCCGAGGGGGGCATTCGCGCACCTTTGATCCTCTCCGGACCCGGTGTCAAAAACGCGGGAGCGATCAAGCCCGCCGTCCTGCACGTGACCGATCTCGTTCCCACGTTTCTGGAACTCGCTGGCGCGAAGCATCCCTCCGAAACCGATCCGAAATTTGCTCCTCTGCGCGGCAAGTCGCTCAGACCACTCTTTACCGGCGAAACCGAGTCAGTCCGTACGAGCGAAGACTGGATCGGCGAGGAACTTTTCGGAAACCGCATGATAAGGCAGGGCGACTGGAAGATTTGCTTCATTCAAAAAACGGCCGGAGGCAGCGGCGAGTGGGAGCTTTTCAACCTGAAGAACGATCCCGCCGAAACCACGGATCTTTCTAAGAAAGAGCCCGAGAAAACCAAAGCATTGCTCGCGCTTTGGGACGATTACGTTGCACAGAATGGGGTGATCCTGACAGATGACGGCCCCTTCAAGTCGAAGGAATGATCCTAAGGTCTCACTAGCCTTACCGATGAATCACTAAACTCATTCCCCCACGACGGCCGTCTCGAAAACTTTCGCGACGGCCGTCATCCCGAAATCAATTCCTTAGCGATAACGCTGGTGGCAGTCACAACATGAAACTTATTGGGGCGGGCTCGCTTGGGGCTGCCGGTCCTCTGGGCTTCCGACCAATAAATATTGGAATTGTTGCAAATGGTCCTTGGTCTTAAGCCCGTAGAGCTGGTACATCCTCTGCCGGTGGTGAGACTGGAACAAAAGATGCAGTTGGCGACAGTACTCAGAAGTCGATCTTTGCTCGTAGACCAAACAGAAGTGACGAGTCTGCCCTTGTGAGGAATGGATCCATCACTTGAATGTCTGGCGTTATCTGACACCAAGGGGTCGCTTGTACGTTGTAGTAAAGCTCAACCCCACTTTCGTCCTTCATCGGTAGCAGAACTAGAGCCAGATCTTTCAATGGATCGCTCACCCCAACGTAGAAATACCCAATGCCGAATGTGTCCGCTTTGCGATGCTCGAGAGGGCTGGATCCACTAATCCCGGCACTGGCAAACCAATTGATCGGGCTGGGGTTGTTGTCCGCAATGCCAAGGTTGCCGAATACGCCCCATTTCCGGTGCGGGTTAATTGGCGAAACGTAGATGGCCTGATCAAAGAGGTATGTCAAACACCATGAGCCGGACTGCGGGGTGGACGCGATGACCAGTCCTTGACCGGGATCGAAATAGGAAGTCGGAGAAATGTCTGTGTAGGTTCCAGTACTGTACGTTCCCGAAATGCCTTGGTGACCCGGTTTGCCAAAGAAATTCGTTGGTAGGTTCAAAAGAGCAAAGACCGTCGCTCCGTTGTCAAAGAACGTATCAAACCCAGTCACAGTTGGTGTGTTGTTGGTGTCGAACACAGCTGCCGCGAACACGGGCTCCATGTTCTCGAGGTGGGCGAAGCCCGCGCCAAACGTTGAATACGGAATCGTGCGGGCGTACACCGGGTTGAAAGTCAAAGCGGTGTTTTGAAATC